>Ga0256827_10000437_pt1 | contig 26022 bp, 26 predicted proteins | sample CV84metaG_FD_185977 | JGI IMG/M metagenome (GOLD analysis project Ga0256827, IMG submission 185977) | Hydrothermal vent microbial communities from East Pacific Rise, Pacific Ocean - CV84 | ecosystem: Environmental > Aquatic > Marine > Hydrothermal vents | place: Pacific Ocean: East Pacific Rise...
CAGGCAAATATCTACTAGATGGAGATGAAGAGGATATTCATATGGCTGTAGAGGGGTATTTGACAGAGAAGATAGGTGATGCAGGTAAGCGACTGCATACTGCACGAAGTCGTAATGATCAGGTTGCATTGGACTTTAGACTCTTTGTCCAAAAAAATACAATGGTGATCGCAGAGCTGTTGCTTAAAAATATTGAGACACTAATCAGAGTGGCTAATAAAAACCTCAATACACTACTTCCTGGTATGACGCATTTACAACACGCTCAGCCGATTAATTTTGCTTACCATATGATGGCATATGCTTCTATGTTTAAAAGGGACTATGAGCGATTTACAAGCTCTTATGAGCGTAATAACTACTCTCCTATTGGTTGTGCTGCTTTGGCTGGAACACCTCACCCTATAAATCGTAAAACTACAGCTCAAAGACTTGGATTTAAAGAGCCTACTTTGAACTGCTTGGATACCGTAAGTGATCGAGATTTTGCTCTGGAGATACTATTTAATATCTCAACTATGATGATGCATATCAGCCGTCTAAGTGAAGAGTTGATTCTCTGGTCATCTAGTGAGTTTGGATTTGTGCAACTGAGTGACAAACATGCTACAGGATCATCGATCATGCCACAGAAGAAAAATCCTGATATTCCTGAGCTACTGAGAGGTAAGACAGGGAGAGTCAATGGAAACTTGATTGCACTTCTTACTGTGATGAAAGGTTTGACACTAGCATACAACAAAGATATGCAAGAGGATAAAGAGGGGGTGTTTGATTCTGTAAAAACAGCAAAACTGTCACTACAGGTACTTGACGAGATGATAGATGAGATGAGAGTAAGAGAAGACAAGATGGGTGAGGCTTGTATGATAGGGCATCTGTCGGCTACTGATTTGGCTGACTATCTGGTCAAAGAGGCTGGTATTCCATTTAGGGATGCTTATCATATTACAGGGTCAGTCGTCAATCTTGCAGAAGATAAAGGTTTGGATATATCTGAGTTATCATTGGCAGATCTTCAGTCAGTAGACGATAGGATAGGGGAGGGTGCAGTTGTGTTGCTTGATAATAGAGCCTCGATGAATGCCCGACAATCAGAGGGGGGGACTAGCATTGTTAGAACCCAAGAGCAGATAGATAGCTTGACCAAATGGGTTGAGTCGCAGAGATAAGGAGTAGAGATGTTTGGATTATTTAAGAAGAGTAAGCAGGTTATCTTCTCACCAGTAGATGGTGATGTAGTAGATATAGAGAGTGTCCCTGATGAGGTTTTTTCACAAAAACTTGCAGGTGATGGGGTGGCAATTGTGCCTCTAAGTGGTACGATCGTTGCACCTATTGAGGGGATAGTGACTCGAATATTTCCTACCAATCATGCTTTTTTAATCACTAACTCTAAAGGTTTGGAAGTGATGGTTCATGTGGGACTTGATACTGTAGAACTCAATGGTGAAGGTTTTGAGAGGCTAGTAGAGGAGGGTAAAAAGGTAAAATCTGGAACGCCTATACTCTCTGTAGACTTTGATTTTATTCAATCCAAAGGAAAAGAGATTATTACACCTGTTGTTATCAACTCTGATAAATCTATTATTTTAGATAAACATAAATTGGGGACGATTCGAGAGGGTGAGTCACTTATTGAGGTGAAGTTCTCGTAGCTTCTTTGTAATTAATATTTAATTAAGTTGATATTCACTATCATTTGCATAATTAAAATTAAGAGGGAAACTATGAAACTTTCAGAGTTAAAAAAAGGTGATAGAGCTATTATTACAAAGATAGGTACAGATACGTTATTAAAGAGTAGGTTAGTCTCTTTTGGTGTAGCTAGAGGGAGTGAACTCTCTATCGAGGCTTGTTCTATCAGAAAGCAGACATTGGAGATACTTGTGGATGGTACACTTATTGGGTTGCGACGAATAGAAGCTTCCGAGATAGAGGTCGATAAATTGGAAGAGGATGGTTTATAATGGATTCTATTAAAATTGTCTTAGCAGGTCAGCCAAATGTAGGTAAATCAATGCTTATAAATGCGATGAGTGGATCAAATAGCCTCAAGGTTGGAAACTTTTCGGGAGTGACAGTAGAGAAGACCGAACTCTCTTTTGAACATCACTCTCATATGTTTGAGATGGTGGATCTACCAGGGACTTACTCTATCCGTGGATTTTCTCAAGATGAGATGGTGGCACATAACTATCTACTCAATGAGGAGTATGATGTTATCATCAATGTAGTTGACTCTACACACCTCCAACGGAATTTACTTCTTACACTAGAACTCCTAAAATTGAACAAAAAGATGGTTTTGGCTCTCAATATGGCAGATGAGGCTGAAAAAGAGGGTCTGGAGATAAATGTAAAGCAGATAGAAGCAATTATAGGTGTTCCTACTATATTGGTCTCTGCGAATACTAAGGTGGGAGTAGATGAGTTATTAGAGAGAGTACATTATGTTGCAGACTCTCCTCATCGAAACAACTCTAATATTATATATAGTAACCCTGTGGAGGAAGAGATCTTGGCACTAAGCCGTTTTTTTGATGAAAAAGGGTTTAGGCTGAGAGATTTGACTTCTCGAGAGATAGCTATACGGACTCTTTTTGAAGATAAAGATCTCTACAAGGAGTTGCATGAACATCCGATCATAACAGAACTACAGCCTCATATTGTCTCCTCACTTGAACACATCTATACTCATCATGATAGCAAAAATATTGATGATGTTAAGGCTAGTGAGTATATCGCTATCGCTAGAGGTATTCGTATGGAGACTGTGAAGTGTGATAGAGGTAAAGGGCAGAAGACACTGACTAAAAAGATAGACGATATCCTTATCAATAAATTTTTGGGTATACCTATTTTTCTATTTTTGATGTGGGGTCTTTTTCAGATAACCTTTGAATTGGGTGCAGTACCTATGGATGCAATAGATTCTACTTTTGTATGGTTTGGTAATGTTATAGGATCTGTGATTCCTCATGAGGGGACACGAAGTTTGATTGTGGATGGTATTATCTCTGGTGTTGGGGCTGTTGTGATGTTTCTGCCTAATATTATCATCTTATATATTGGATTAGCTCTACTTGAGACTACAGGGTATATGAGCCGTGTTGCTTTTATGCTTGATGGATTTTTTCATAAGTTTGGATTACATGGAAAGAGTTTTATCCCTTTGGTCACAGGGTTTGGATGTACAGTTCCCGCCTATATGTCTACACGAACGCTCAAGAGTGAAAAGGATAGATTGATCACACTCTTTATCCTTGGGTTTATGAGTTGTGGAGCAAAACTACCTGTCTATGTACTCTTTACTGGGGCATTTTTTGGAGCAGAAGAGGCAGGAAATATGCTTTTTGTCATCTATATAGCAGGAGCAATGCTTGGATTGGTTATGGCAAAGATACTTAGAATATTTGTCTTTAAGGGTGAAGATGAGCCATTTGTAATGGAGATGCCAAAATATCGTATGCCCTCTTTGGCTTTGATATGGCATACTGTTTACAGTAAGGCAATGGGTTATCTTAAAAAGGCTGGTACATTTATTTTGGTTGCCTCTATGTTGATCTGGTTTGCCTCTGCCTATCCAAAACAGCCACTTCTCGGAGTTGAGTATCAAACTAAGATAGAACAAGCTGATGGAGATAAGACAAAGATAGCCTCTTTGCAAAATGAGTTAAAGCTTAAAGAGTTAGAGGAGAGTTATTTGGGACAGATTGGAAAAATATCTGAACCTTTCTTTGCTCCATTGGGGTTTGATTGGAGAATGGCAGTTGCTCTGGAGACAGGACTTGCGGCTAAGGAGGTTGTGGTATCAACATTAGGAGTTCTATATGCTGTAGGCGATAAAGTGGATGAGGGTAGTGCATCATTGATTGCTGAACTTCAAAAAAATGTCCCCTTTGCTTCTGCAATGGCATTTATAGTCTTTGTGATGATCTATCTACCTTGTTTGGCTGCTTCTATGGTATTTGCCAAAGAGGCTGGTGGATATAAGTACCTCTTCTATCTCTTTGTATTTACTACTGTGGTTGCTTGGATTTTGGCGTTCATTACCTACCAAATTCTAAAGTAATTTTCTCTCAAATATCTTCTATGTATCTCTTCTGGTGCATAGGGGGTATAAATAATTATATAAAATATAAAATCATAGATTTTGTCTATATTTGAACAGTAAAATTATTCCCTTTAACATATTATCATGAAGATGGGCTTAAAGTTTGTAAATAATTTCAAAAATTATAAAAATGTTTATTTAGATTCAGAAATTCTCGCTATACTAAGTATATATAAAAAAATGCTTAAAAAGAATTCTTAGTTATTAATTTTATAATAATTATAGAGTGCTTTGCACCAATTCAAAAACAAGGAGTTAAAATGAAGTTCTTACAGATAATATTACTGTTTTTAGCGTTAGTTGTCGTTGCAAATGGAGGTAAAGTAACATTTGGAGCAAACGGAAAAGCCAAGATTGACCAAAAAGGACCTATTAAAGGTTGTAGTCAAGGCGGATTGGATTCTCTTATTCAAGATAATAATAGCTCAAACTGCGGTAAGTAGTAGGGAGGATTCCAGATAATCTTCCCATTACACTTGTAATGGGAATTGAGAAGGAGCTTTTACGCCCCTTGTTCTTTTGCATACTTTTCACCAAGATCATAAGCAACTAAGTTGATGTCATGAACCTTAGCAGGTACTTTTGAAAGCATTGTATCGATAAGAACTTTCTTATCAACTGCATCCATATATGTGTTGGCAATGGCAAGTGCAACTACTGATTGAGTAATTACATTTCCTACTTCCTCTTTAGCGATAGTAATAATAGGTATCTCAACGATATTCCATGTTTTTCTATCTTCTTCACTTGGGTGTACCAAGTTTGGTTCAATTACAATTGTACCACCTGGTCTAACACCACTTTTAAATGATTGGAAGCTTACATTTGCAACAGAAAGCATAAAGTTTACTTCACCATCATTTGCATATGGGTAGTAAATTTCTTCATCATCCAGTGTAATATCAACAACAGTTGCACCACCACGTACTTGTGATGTGTAGGTTGCTGTTTTTAGTCCAAAACCACCAGTTTTAATTTTTGCTGCAGCAAAAATTTCACCTGCTAGAAGAACACCTTGTCCACCAACGCCTGTAAATCTCATTAATGTTCGTGCCATTGTGTCTCCTTATATTTTTTTCTCAAAGTCATCTTGAGTGATTTTCTTTCTTTCACCTTGATGTACTTTAATAATTTCTGCATACATATCACAATACTCATTAGCTTCTGTATCTTGATGTAAGATACCAGTTGGAAGTAGGTTGAGTTGCTCTTCTGGAGACATTGCATCATATTTTTTCTTGGAAACAGTAATGCTGTCAATCCAGTCAAGGTTGTCCATAGCAGAAACCATTTTGTTCTTTCTACCAAGATTAATGTGACAGTTAGAGAGTGCTTCCACTAATGCAAAACCTTTATGCTTTAACGCTTGAGTAATCACTTTTTCTAATTTCTTAGGAGACGTTACATTCTCTCTGGCTACAAATGAAGCACCTGCTGCAATAGCTAATTTACAAGTATCAAAAGTAGGGTCAATGTTACCTGCTTTTTGAGAAACTGTCCACATACCTTGTGGCGTAGTAGGAGAAGTTTGTGAATTAGTTAAACCGTAAATAAAGTTATTGATAATAATAAAAGTAATATCAATATTTCTTCTACAACCATGAATGGTATGGTTACCACCAATTGCAAGAGAATCTCCATCACCAGCAACACATACTACATGTTTGTCAGGGTTAGCTAATTTGATACCTGTTGCATAAGCAATAGTTCTACCATGAGTGGTGTGAACAGTATTGAAATCTACATAAGAAGAGAATCTTCCTGAACAACCTATTCCAGAAACTACACACATATCATCTTTACTAATTCCAAGCTTATCTACAGCTCTAATGAATGATTTAAGAATAACACCATCACCACATCCCCAACACCATAGTGTTGGCATTTTTTCAACTCTTAAGTACTTATCATAATTAAATGCCATATTAGAATACCTCTTTTACTTTTGCTACAATCTCATGAGGAGAAATAGCTCTACCATTAACTTTGTATAGACCTTCAATATCAAGTCTACTTGAAGCTCTCTCAATCTCTTCTGTATATTGTCTAATGTTTAGCTCAACACAGAGAACATTTTTGATTTTACTGGTATGTTCTGCTATTTTTGCAGCAGGTGATGGCCAGATAGTAATTGGTCTAAATAGTCCAGCTTTGATTCCGTCAGCTCTAAGGTGTCTAATCGCCTCTTTTGCAGCAAGTGAAACAGAACCATAAGCGATAATAAGAACTTCACCCTCTTCACCAGTTAGGTCATCCATCATAAACTCTTCGTTAAGTTCGATCTCATCTTGGTGAGCCATAACTTTATCTTCAAGTCTCTGAATTAGTTTTCTACAAGTTTCAATCTCTTCTGTTGGGAATCCCATAGAGTCATGATGTAGACCTGTATAGTGGTATCTATAACCCTCAAACATTGGATTAAGTACTGCTGGTTCTGTTGGACCACATTCATATGGTCTATACTCTTCAGCTGGACCATCAAATCTTTTTCTTGGTACGATCCCTGCTTTTACCTCTTCTACGGTTGGAAGCATTGCTTTACCATGCATGTGACCAATGGTCTCATCCAAAAGAACAATAACTGGTTGCATAAATCTATCAGCTAGGTTAAATGCTCTAACTGTTTCAGTATAACACTCTGCTAGGTTACCTGCACAAAGAGTGATTGAACGATAATCACCGTGAGATGGGTTACTTGCTTGTTTGATGTCACCTTGTGATACACGAGTTGGAAGACCAGTTGATGGACCACCTCTCATGACATTTACTAATACTAGTGGAACTTCTGCCATTTGAGCAAGACCTAAGTTCTCTGCTTTTAGTGATACACCAGGACCAGATGTTGCTGTTAATGCTCTAATACCACCCATCGCGGCACCGATAACACAACAGATTCCTGCTATCTCATCTTCCATCTGAATAGCTGTACCGCCAACCTTTGGTAAAAGGTCAGATATAGTATGCATAACTTCACTAGAAGGTGTTAGTGGGTATCCCCCAAAAAACATACATCCAGCATCAACGGCTGCAATAGCGGCCAAGTCGTTACCAGTTGAAATTACTTCTCTTGTTGCTGACATTTAGTTAGCCTCCTTATAATCTGTAGGTAATCTAAACCCGTTGTTTGCGATAGCCTCTTGTCTTGCTTTGGCATCGCCTGTGAGTTTAGAAAATTTAAACTCTTTTTTATCTGCTACATAGATAGCAAAATCAGGACATGAGAGTTCACACTCATTACATCCAATACATGAATCAGGAGCGATAACGCTAATCATCGCACCCAAAGTTGAAGTTGGTTCTGCTTGCATTGAAAGCACACCCGCTGGACATGCGTCAACACATATGTCACAGGCTTTACATCTAGCTGTGTCTACCCATACTGGAGTATTCTCAGGAGCTGTCATTACTGCCATTTGGTCCCCTTTAATTTATAGTTAATTTAAGTGAGAGGTTTCTTCACTGATAGTAGAATATCTTAGTTTGGGTAATGGTGCTTTGAATAAGTTACAATTACTACACTAATAAGGAACGATGTTACCTTTTGAGACAAGATGTTTTTTGTGATATTTGTATCAAAAGGTTTTATTTTTTATTGATGTCTTTGTAGTGGAAGTTGCTCTATATCAGGATTTGGATGTTGTATAAGGTGATTGCTATTTGCCTGAATTTGTGGATTATTTAGCTCCTCTAACATTTTTAGCAGTTTGTGTTCTGTCTCTAGTGATATGTTACCTGTAGCTACAATTGCCAAGATTCTCTCTGCGTACTCTTTTTTTGCTAATAGGTCTTTGTACTCTTTATCTTTCTCTATTTCTGTTTGAGCAAGACTTCTTTGATATTTTAGATAGACAAAGATAAGTATAAATGCGAGGATAGAGATAGCGATTAGCATCTTATTATCTTCCTCTTTTTGCTTGTCCGCAGAGGCGTATTTTAGTCCAGCAATTGTACTCTCTTTTTTGAAACCAATCTCTTCTATCTTGACCTGTGTATTGTGTTTGTCTTTTGTCTCTTGCAACTCTTTTTGAATGCGAAGAGTCTCAATATCTTTCTCTTTTTGTAGCTTGGCAAGTTCAACGTCATGTGCTCTTTCAGCTTGTATTAGATCCAGTTTCTGTTTCTGTTCCATGTCACTTCGAGGTTGTTCTATAATTCTTCTTATAGCCTCACCTGGAGTATCTGTAACAGAGAACGCTGACAATACAATATACCCTACTATTGCAGATAAAATTACTATTAATAATTCCTTCATAGATTCCCCTTCAGAGATATAGTTCGTAGATGCCCTTTGATAAACATAGCTTCTATTATATATTTTTTTGCCTTAACATATATTAATAGCTCAATAAAAAATGTGTGAGAAGTGTGAAAACTAGTTATGAGAGAGCATTATTTAGTTGAATATAAAATTGGAAAAAAAACTAGTTTTTTTCTTTTTGTTTAGATTACAAATATAATCATTATATGTTGCAAAGTTATTTTTATTCAAAAAATGGGATAGATATTTTATCGAACTCTCCATATCATATCTCTTTTCATTTTCCAAAAGGTATTTATATAGTGGCTCGACAACTTCTATAGCGTGTGGTGGTGCTTGTACTCCATGAGATAAAAAAGATATAGTATGGTTGTTGTTATCTTTTTGAATAGTGATTTTAATAAGTGTCCAGTAGTAATTTTCATTTTTTGTAAAGTTTTTTATGATGGCATGGGTAGAGTTTCCTGCTAAAAGAGTTTGCCAAATGATAAAAAATAGACTTCTAGGCATATCAGGATGGCGAAGGATACTTTGAGGACATTTTAGAAGCTCTTTGTTGTTATATTCAGATGTTTTAGCCAATATATCGTTGTAGTAGAGTATGTTACCATTTGTATCAGTTCTACTGATAGTCTGTTCGCCTTTTGATAATTTTATTTCTATACTTGATCTAAGAGTTGTTTTTGTTTGTGATGGTATTGTTAGATGCATTTCTAGATCCTCTGAATTCTTAAATGTTATATCTAATAATTATACACAAAAAAACTTAAAATATAACATAAAGATTTACTTTTTTTTAAATATAATAAAGCATAAAGATTTAAAGGAAAAATTCAATAAAAATAAGAGAATGAAAGAGAGAATCAATGCTCTCTTTCATGTGAAGAAGTCTACCCAAGAACTTTCTTAACTGCTTTACCGATCTCAGCAGGAGAGACAACAACTTCAACACCAACAGCTGAGAGTGCATCCATTTTCTCTTTAGCAGTACCAGCAGAACCACTAATGATAGCTCCTGCATGACCCATTCTTTTACCCGGAGGTGCTGATTGACCAGCGATAAATGCAACAACTGGCTTAGTTACATTCTCTTTGATAAACGCTGCCGCTTGAATCTCAAGGTCACCACCGATTTCACCAATCATTACGATTGCTTCTGTCTCTGGATCATCTTGGAACATCTGTAGAAGTTGCTTGTAGCTAAGACCAATAATTGGGTCTCCACCAATACCAACGGCTGTTGTGATACCAAAACCTTCGTTACATACTTGGTTTGCACCTTCGTAAGTTAGAGTTCCTGATTTTGAGATAAGACCAACATTTCCTTTTTTGAAGATGTTACCTGGCATAATACCAATTTTACACTCTTCTGCTGTAATAATACCTGGGCAGTTTGGCCCAATTGTCATCATTCCATGTTTAGTTGCATGAGCTTTTGCCATTTGCATATCTTTAACTGGCGCACCTTCTGTAATGATGACCGCTAGTTCAATTCCTGCTTCTGCTGCTTCCATAACTGCGTCACCAACAAATGGAGGTGGAACAAATACCATAGATACAGTAGCACCTGTTGCTTGAACTGCCTCTTTTACGCTGTTGAATACTGGTTGACCAAGATGAGTTTGACCACCTTTACCTGGAGTTACACCACCAACGATTTGTGTTCCATAAGCGATACACTGCTCTGCGTGGAATGTTCCCTCTTTACCTGTAAAACCTTGTACGATTACTTTTGTATCTTTGTTTACTAAAATTGACATCTACTATTCTCCTTTTGCCGCTGCTACTGCTTTTGCTGCACCATCACCCAAGTCAGTTGCACTAATAATGTTTTCAATATTTGCATTATCTAAAATCACTGCTGCTTCTGCTGCGTTTGTTCCATCAAGTCTAACGATAACTGGTACATTTACATCTACTAGTTTTGTAGCTTCAAGAATTCCATTTGCGATTCTATCACATCTTACTATTCCACCAAAGATATTAACAAAAATTGCTTTTACTTTTGGGTTTTTAAGAATGATTTCAAAACCTTTTGCAACAGTCTCAGCGTTTGCTGTACCACCAACATCTAGGAAGTTTGCAGGTGTTCCACCCATATAATCGATAGTATCCATAGTACCCATCGCAAGACCAGCACCGTTTACCATACAGCCAATCTCACCATCAAGAGCGATGTAAGATAGACCATACTTACTAGCCTCCAACTCATCCGCATCCTCTTCTGTGAGGTCTCTCATTGCAGCTATATCTTTTTGTCTACCAAGAGCAGAGTCATCGAAGCCCATTTTTCCATCAAGAGCGATAAATTCACCTGAACCTGTTCTTACAAGTGGATTGATCTCAATCATCTCTGCATCTGTATCCATGTATGCTTTATAGATATTTGATGCAAATTTCATCATATTTCTCTGCTGTTGCTTATCTGTGATACCAAGACCAAAAATCAACTCTCTCGCATGAAAACCTTGGAAACCGATAGCTGGATCAATAGCTATTTTGATGATTTTCTCTGGTGTCTTCTCTGCAACAGTCTCAATATCCATACCACCCTCTGTAGAAGCCATAATAATTGGCATCTCAGCAGCACGGTCAAGAACTACAGAAAAATAGAACTCATCTTGAATATCTGCACCATCTTCGATGTAGACTTTATTTACTAGTTTTCCCTCTGGTCCTGTCTGATGAGTTACTAGAGTCATTCCAAGGATTTCACTTGCAAGAGTTCTAACTTCATCAATAGACTTAGCTAGTTTTACACCACCACCAAGTCCTCTACCACCTGCGTGGATTTGTGCTTTGACAACCCAGATTGGACCACCTAGCTCCTCTGCGTTTGCTACTGCTTGGTCAACAGTCTCTGCGATAATACCTTTTGGTGTCGGTACACCATACTTAGCAAAAACCTGTTTTGCTTGATATTCATGAATATTCAATTGGGACTCCTATTAAATTTAAAGTTGAGAATATTATACGCTTAAGGTGGATAATATGGAATTAATAGTTATATAATTGGGAGTTAATTTATCGTAGTTGGTGAATATCTACACATTGTTGTTACTATTGGAATATTTATTATTGTGAGCTATTATTTTGTATGGTTCATTATGTGTAAAAAGGTATCACTTATTATATTTTTATATTAAGATTTTAATGAGCTAAGTTTCTGTTTAGCCTGTACTCCATTTATAGATCCTTCTAAAAATTTGCCTTCTACTTCCTCTAAAGTTTGCAGTATTTTCTCTTTTAATTCATCTCCAACAACTCTATTTTTTATAAACTTTTGCATCTCGAAAAAATTAGGAAAGGTTTCTAAAAATTCATTTTTGAGTTGACTCGCATTCCAAACTGCTATTTGTGTGGCGAGGTTGACACTGCTAACATCTAAGATCTCATCTCCTACACTGTCTATAGTTTTGTATTGGTCATATTGATGCTTTTTTTTATATTCACCACTTTTGTAGCTACTATCTTCTTCTTGTATCTCTCCTATAAAGTTGTTGATAAGGTATGTAAAAATCACACCCATTGCTATAAAGATAAATAATCCTTTGTCCATTATAAAAGTCCTAAGTGTAATTTATAAGATGAAAGTACCAACAATACCTATACTATTTAGAGTGAGTGGTGTGTTGTAACTGTATCTATTTTGATTTTTGAGGATGGTAGCTTTTACTCCAATAGCAAATGATTTGTTTGTAAAATATTGTATTTTCCCATTGATTCCAAACTCTCTATTTGCTGCACAATTTAAACAGATGTCATTTGCTTTGTTGTTGTCAATTGCATTGATATGATGGGCAATTGTTGCATCAACTATCCACTTTTCTATGAGAGACATATTTGTAAAATTATCACTATAGGTGTAATCTATAACAATACTATCTTCTCTATTTATATTTTTGGCTATAGTCTCTAACGATATATCTGTAAAGTTATAATTTTTTCTCTCAGAATTACCTTGAAGTGCTGTTGATAAATCGTCAGCAAAAATAGATATAGATAGTAGAATTAGTGTAAAAATAGTTTTTTTTATTAGCATATGTCCCTTTCCCCAAAGTAACTATTATATTAAAGTATATCTAAAGAGTTGTGTAGGAATTGTGTAGAAAATATCAGAATAATTTATTTTAAAATATAATTATTATATTTTAAAATAAATTATGTTTTTATATATTAAGAGTCAACTTTCTTGTTGACTCTTTTTTCATTAGTTTTTCACTTCGTACTGTTCACGACCAATTTGGTAAATATCATTCCCTTTTGTATCATTGACTACAGTTACAGGAAAATCCTCAACAGTAATTTTTCTAACTGCTTCTGGACCTAACTCTGGATAGGCTATTACTTCTGCTGATGTGATCTTTTTACCAAGTAATGCTCCAGCTCCACCTGTCGCACCAAAGTAGATTCCATCATACTCTACACAAGCATCTTTAACGGCTTGATCTCTTTTTCCTTTACCTATCATACCTTTTGAACCATTTTTTAGCATAGTTGGAGAGAATGAGTCCATTCTATAGCTTGTAGTAGGCCCTGCACTACCGATTGGGTCACCTGGTTTTGGAGGAGTAGGCCCTACAAAGTAGATCACTGATCCTTCTAGGTCAAAGGGAAGCTCTTCTCCTGCTTCTATGAGGGCGACTAGTCTGCTATGTGCTGCATCTCTTGCTGTATAGATAGTACCCGAGAGTAGAACGGTGTCTCCTGCTACAAGCTGTTTTGTATCTTCACTTGTTAATGGTGTTGTTAATTTATAAGTTGCCATTTCTATTCCTTATATAGTGATATGAGTATGTCTTGATGAGTGACACTGAACATTGACTGAAACAGGAAGTGATGCTATGTGACATGGATTTGACTCTATGTGTACAGCTAGAGCAGTTTTTGTTCCACCCATTCCCATTGCTCCAATTCCAAGATTATTTATCTCTACCATCATCTGTGCCTCCATCTCTGCCATCTCTGGATCTGGATGAACTGAACCAATATCTCTAAAGAGAGCGTGTTTGGATGATATAACGGCTTTTTCAAATGTTCCACCAATTCCTACACCTACTGTTATAGGAGGACATGGGTTCCCTCCTGCATCAGAGATAACCTCTTTTACATATTGGATGATACCTGCTTTTCCTGCTGCTGGTGGGAAGACTTTTGCACGGCTTACATTTTCAGATCCACCACCTTTTGCTGCATACTCAATATCAATCTTGTCACCTGTAACAATATCAAAGTGGATGATCGCTGGGAGGTTATACCCTACTGTATCTTTGAGGTTTGCTCTGCTAAATGGCTCACAAGTAGATGCTCTAAGGTATGCATCTGTATACCCTTGCTCTGTACCCTTATTGATAGCATCTCTAAGGAGACCACCCTTGATCTTGACTTCATCTCCTACATTTACAAAAAATACAGCTAGACCAGTATCTTGACAGAGTGGTCTCTTTTCATTTTTTGCGATATTGGCATTTTCCAATATCTGTTTGATCACCTCTTTACTGACAGGTGATTTCTCTTTTTCCATAGCCTCTTCTAGGGCATCATAAGTATCTTGTGGTAAATCTGTTCCACAGTGGACAATAATATCTCGAACAGCTTTTACAACAACATCAAATTCTATCTCTCTCATAGGTTCTCCTATTTATTTATATTTCGAACTATTCTACAACGAAAGTTGTTAATACTATATAAACTAAGAAGAGCTATAGATAAGCCCTAAGTGATATGGGAATTATAGTAATCAATTAGTTATAATTATAATTCATCATGCTATCAACTTGCTCCTTAATTTGATTAAAATCAGTAAGTTTATCTGTGACATGAGTATAGGTATTTTTGTCATTAGATACGATCTTTATATTTTGATCTATAAAGAGTAGACTTGGTGTATTTTGTAGTTTAATTCTCTGAGTAAGATCATAGTGTATAGTATCAGATTGAACCCTATCCAAGAGAATACTATGATAGCTATTACTAGACATAGTCTGTTTAAAGATCTCTATATTTTCAGCTATATCAACACTGTATCCGATTTTTTTAAGGATTGCTCCAATAATCTTGGCTTCAGTTGCTGTCTGTTTATATAGTAAAATATCTTTTTTATTTTCATCTTCTCTCATATACTTTGATGGGAAAAATTTATTTAAAATTTCTAAGAATTTATTTAGATCTATCGGTTTAGAGACATAGTCATCCATCCCTTCTGCTAAAAATCTCTCTCTGTCCCCTTTAAGTGCATTAGCTGTTACAGCTATAATAGGTATGTGTTGCTTATTATTTTCTTTCTCATATTTTAAAATAGCTTTAGTAGACTCTATTCCATTCATTATAGGCATCTGTATATCCATAAAAATAATATCATAGCTGTTCTCTATACGCATATCAAATCCAATTTTTCCATTCTCTGCCATATCACTATGTATTCCTATATTTTTTAAAGTTAGTTGTATCATTTTTCTATTGATTGGATTGTCTTCTACTACTAGTGCTTTTATATTGTTAAACATAGGAAGTTTTTTCTTCTCTTTTGTTTTCTCTTTTGGAACTATGATTTCTGTCTTATTTTCTAAAATAGTCTTAATAGATTGTTCTACTTTTGAGTATGTAATAGGCTCATAGAGTACTTGTGAAAATATAGGGACAATATTTAAAAGAGCATCTCTTCTATTTAGCTTTGTAACCAAGACGATTTGACTGTGATGTTTATGTTTTTTGACAATATTTTTTAGCTCTTCCTCTTCGATTCTATCACAGTGAATATATAGTGCATCAAACGAAGAAGGTGATGCAGAGATACACTCATTATAGGTTAAAAATCTAGTAATCGAAAACTCTTTAAAAGAGCTAAGATAATTCTCTAAATAGTGATCAGAATCTTTTCTCTGTACATCATCAGGTGAATATATAGCCATCTTAAGAGGTTTGATTGGATATGTATAGCTTGTCTCTTGTGTCTCCATCTCTAGTGTAAAATAAAAAGATGAACCCTCTCCAATTTTACTTTTTAATTTTAAAGCTCCTCCTAACATCCAAACAAGATTAGAAGATATAGTTAGACCCAATCCTGTCCCACCATATTTTCTATTGGTACTACTATCAGCTTGTGTAAAGGCTTCAAAAACTTTTTCTCTTTGGCTTTCACTGATACCGATACCGTTATCTTGAACGGTAAACTTTACTGATATATTGTTTTTGGTCGAGTTTACCTTCTCTATAAGTACATCTATTGTCCCTTTTTTATCTGTGAACTTAACTGCATTTGAGATGAGGTTGATAAGAACCTGCTTGATCTTTCCTGGATCACTTTTGAAGAGTTGAGTTGAAAACTCTGGATCGATCCATAATGAGAAGTCAATATTTTTTTTGGATGCATTTGCTGCATAGGTCTCTATAACATTCTCAAACTCCTCCATAGGATTAAAAAATAGCTCCTCTATCTCTACATTGCCACTCTCTATTTTTGATATATCAAGTATATCATTTATGATTCCTAGTAGATCTTCAGAACTTTTTCGAATAATATTTACAAAATCTAACTGCTCATTATCAAGATTTGTAGATTTTAGGAATTTGGTAAAACCAACAATACCATTTAGTGGGGTACGAATCTCATGAGACATATTTGCAAGAAAAAGACTTTTGGTTTTATTCGCTTGGTCTGCCATCTCCTTACTCTCTTGTAGCTCCTCTATCATATCTGATATGAGAGCATATATCTCTGCACTATTATTTCTTTTTATTAACTCTTTAAAATTATCTACTTTTCCTATGTTTGGACAACTATCTATTTTTTTAAAGAGTGTTTCTAAATTTTTTCTCTCTATTTTTATATATTGAAAAACATACTTTCTTCTCTTAAGTAAAAAGAGTGAAAATAGAAGTATCAAAAAGGATACACCTATAATAATTTTTTGCTCTTTTATTCGATTTTGAATATCATAGTTTATACTGTTCTTTTCTGTTGCTAAAGTATTTGATAGGTGATTATGTTGCATAGAAGATTGATATATTATATAGCCTGAACCAAATATAAGCATGACATATATCATTAAAATTAACAGTTCTGATTTACTCTTTTTCACTTTTTACCTCATTATTTAAATTTTAAGATTAACTTAAATTATATCTTAAGAGACATTATACTATAATTATTTAAGTTAAAATTAAACTTATATTTTACTATCGATCTTTTTTTGAAAAAAAAAATCATAATTTATTTATCTTTATATAAACAGTCGATATAATTCCGTTCATAAAAAATGGCAAATTAAGCAAACTTTTATAAAATATATAGTTACAGTTTTAAACAAAAAATAACAAGGACAGCGAATGGGGAAAAACAGAACAATTGGCATGTGGCTCTATAAAAATGGTGGTGGAGACGCTATTGCTAAAAAACTGGTTAAAAGATTAAAAGAGAGAGAGATTGATACTATTGATAACATTAATCTGAGGAATGCTGTTGCAAGAAGTGGAAATATTATTCATAAAGGGATAAAACTAAATAAATTAGATCTATTTTTTTCTTATAATGCAGGAGAGCAGACACAATATCAAGTTTATCTATACGAGGCATTAAATCGTGTAGTTCCAATGATAAATACATATGAGGCTTTTGCATTGACAGAGGATAAGTTTCATACCTCTTTTGTTTTGAGAAACAGCGGAATACAGACAGCAGATTATAGGCTTTGTCATAGGGATGATACTTCTGAACTCAAAAAAACTATTAAAAAATGGGACAAGATGGTTTATAAACCAACCGATGGTTGGGGTGGCGTAGGATTAACTAAAATTGAGAATGAAGCAAGTCTTGATATGTTGATGCCTTTTCTAAACCAGATGGATTTACGATACTTTTATGTTGAAAAATTTATCAAATACGACAATACAGATTTTAGGGTAGATATTGTAGATGGTAAATTCGTAAGCTGTTATGGACGAAAAGCAAATGGTACAGATTGGCGTACCAATATTACAAGTGGTGGTTCTGTCTTTATGAGAGAAGCTAATGATGAGATTATCTCTGTGGCAACCAAAGCAGCTAAGGCATGTGGCACAGATATAGCAGGTGTTGACATTATATATGATTTGGAAAAAGAGGAGTATATAGTATTAGAGGTAAATGGAATTCCAGCATTTGCAACACCTGAACAAGAGAAAATGGGACTTGATTTTAATGATAAGAAGATAGATCTTATTGTTGATATGATAGATAAAAAAACAAAAAACAAAAAATAAAATAAAACATTAGATAAAAGGAAATGGACATGGGCTTAAGTAACAAACAACTACCAAAATTAGGATTTTTATATTTAGATTATGTATTGAGATTTTTTGATCATTCAAACTTCAAGGGATGGCCAAATAAGATCGAAACTGTAACTTATCATTGGGGAAAAGATAAAGATAGATTTATCAAAGAGGTAAAGAAAAAAAAGATTGATGTATTGATTGGAAATATTCCTGCAACAGCATATGAGACATTTAGAGAGATTGCTAGAGCTTTGCCAAATGTACGATTTATTCCATCTCTGGATACACAGTTTTCAAATAAATCAAAAGAGAATGTAACAAGATTTGCATGGAAATATGATTTACCTATTCCAAAAACATATATATATTATAATAGACCAAATGCAGATAAATTTTTGAAAAAAACAGAGTATCCAAAAATCGTTAAAAAATCTTATGGTCCATCTAACTATGGTGGATACTTCGTTCATAAAGTTGACTCATATAAAGAGGCAAAAGAGTTGTTTGCTAAGAAAAAATATCACCCAATGTATTTCCAAGATTTTGTACCAATGGAGGCTGATATTAGAGTAATGCTAATTGGTCACAAGCCTGTATGTGCATTTTGGAGAAGAGCTCCTGAAGGTGAGTGGTTGACAAATACTAGCCAAGGTGGAGAGATGGACTATATGAATGTTCCTAAAAATGTTCTTGATCTTGCCGTTCGTGTCTCAAAAGCAGCTAATGCTGAGTACTGGGCTTGTGATGTAGCTTATGGAAAAGATGGAAAAGTAAGAATTCTTGAGTGTGCAACTGCATTTGCTGCATTCCCATATATTAGAGACTGGATTGGTCAATATATCATGTGGAGTCTAAGTGAAGGTAGATTTAGAAAACCTCATACACCAATGTTCAACTGGGAAGAGTTGAGTAAAATCAGTCCTGAACTTCTTAGAACTATGAGACATATTACCTTTGGAAAATATAATGCCTCTTATGATGGTGCATATTTCGGTACAAAGAAAAAGATGTATGGAGAGGGTGAAGTCTTTATTCATGAGCTAGATGAGACTTATAAAATGTTTGATGTAAAAGAGAGAACATTTGAGGAGTGGCCAAGTGAAAAGTGGAACTATCAAGATCGATTTGCACTAAAAAGTATCAAGTCTATGAAAGTTCCTGCTCTTAAAAATGAAGAGGCTCCTGAAGTGAGTGGAGATGAGTCTTCTGATGTTATAGAGATCTCTAATGAAGATTTAGAAAAGTTATTTCTTTCTATTAAAGGTCTAGGTAAGAAGAAATTGAGTAGAATCCTATCTCGATTTGATCATGCTGAACTTGTTGCTGTTTTGGAATTAGAGCCTAGAGCTTTAGCCGATGTTAAGTCAATTGATAGTAAGCTGGTTGAAAAAATCGTTAAGACGTGGAGTGAATATAAAGAGTCTCAGAAGGCTTTAGTAGAAGCCGAACAAGAATAGTACGATCTCGTGGATAGCTCTATCCACGAGTATAAAAGGGGATAACCGAAATATGAAACAACAATATAAATCCTATCAAGAAAGCTGTGATTTTCTCTTAAAATGTGTAGAAAAATATCCAAATCTTATTAATGTACAGAGTATTGGAAAGAGTTATGAAGGTAGAGAGATATTGTTAGCAACAGTTTCTCTAAATGTTGCGTATGCAAATTTGAAACCAGCTCTACTTTTTACAGGAACTGTTCACGCTCGTGAGTGGATTGGAAATGAGTTGGGGATAGAGTTTATCGATTATCTTCTTAAGAACCATCAGAATAATCCAGAAATTTTAACAACATTGACACACAATACACTCTATTTGGTACCTTGTCTAAATCCTGATGGATTTGAGTATAGTCGTCTACACTTCTCTTTTTGGAGAAAAAACCGACGAGATAATGGAGATGGAACTTTTGGGGTTGACCTTAACCGTAACTTTCCTATAGGATATAGAAAGTCCACTAATACCTCATCTAATGTTTATGGAGGAACACACCCCTTCTCTGAACCTGAAACACAGGCTATTAAAGGCTTTGTAGATACACATACAAATATTACTATTGCTTTTGATTATCACTCCCAAGGAAATGTATTTTTCCCTGCTCATAAGTTTAATCATGAGAGTGAACTAGAGGGTACAGATCTAAATACTATTTGTGCTAATATGAACTACCATATTTATAAAGTGACAGGACGAAGATATGGTATTAATAGAGGAAAGCCACCGACTAAATTGATTTCAGGTTCAGGTAGAGAGTTCTACTATTCAAAGGGTATACTCGCTACTGTTGTAGAGGTAGGAACGAGAAATATTCCTGATTACATGCAAAATATGAAGGAGTCTGTAGATGAGAATATTCCAGCACTTCTTTATGCTTTAGATGAAGCCAAAAACTATAGTAAACATGCCCCAAAAAGAGTGGATAATTTTCATGTCTCTTTATGTGATTCTAGTAGTTGCTATCTCTCTTGGGATTACTCTTCTAATAGAGAGGTTTATTTTGAGTTATATCGAAATGAAAAAGATAAAATGGCATGTAATGACTCTTCTAGAATAGGAGTTACTTGTAACAGAGAGTTTCGTGATGAGAATCTAAAGAGTGGAAAATCATACTCCTATTATATTAGAGCAATTCATAAACTCTCTAATACAAAATCTCCTTTTGCTCCAAAGGTAAAGATAAAAACAGTTCTTGAAAGTGACGAATTCTCCAAGACGATTTTTCCATATAGTTCAAGTGTTGGCTATGTAGCTGAAAAATCACCTGAGGCAAATATCAGCCATTTTGGAGTCAATTCTCTCAAAGTAGGGGTGAGCGAAGGTAGAGGAATATCTTATGGAGTTATAGAGTTTAACCTAGATAGTATTCCAAGAAATGCTATTATTTTAGATGCTAGAATTTCTCTATATCCACTCAATCGAGTATCTGCTAAGATAGAAAAATATGGTGAGTGGTCTCTCTCTTTGCTTGATCAAGATAGTATATCTGATATACAAGATTTTGAGCAGATACATGAGGCAAAGCATATTGATACCGTTGGTAAAAGTATTCCCTCTGAGCAACTCACTCAGGGAATATGGAGTTATTGGGATTTCAATGATCTTGAGCGAAAAATATTAGAAAATCAACTCCCTAAAGGAAAGGCAATCTTCAAGTTAGCAGGGCCTACAGAGCTTCCTATTGGTAGAGATTCTCAAATTATGGTATTTGATTTGGGCTATGGTAATCAAGGAGGTGGGCTTCACTATAGACCCTCTATTGATATAAAATATACTATCCCTTCTCAGGAGATTGGTATTAATCTATCAAATACAATGACTATATCAGAGGATGAAGTTTTCCCTGATAAGTTGGCTTGTGGTTTTGATAAAGATCATAAAAAAGTCTATGCATATATGGCGTTTGATCTATCTGTTCTTCCTGATATTGACGAGATGGTGATTACTGAGGCTTGGATTCAGATTCAAAATACCTCAACAGTCAAAAAGAGTATCGATATTCGTTATGATGTTGAGTTTGTAGATCTTGATGAGTTTTCATATTATGATATTAAAGATCGAGAGCTTATTGAGTATATTGGATATGAGGTTAGTTCTGGTGAGTTGGGTCGAAAGAAGCAACATAATTTTGCATTTGATTACTATTCAAGAATGGCACTTGAGGAGATGCATCAAAATAATAAAGAGGCAAAGTTTATTATTCGTCCTACATCAACATTGAGTAGAAGTCATTTGATTAATTGGGCTCATGATGGTAAAAAAGCTGCTAAGTTGATGATCAAGTATATAAAACGACGAAGAAATCCATTGGATAAACCAAAAAATTTAAAAATATCTATAGAGAAGGGTCTACTTAAGTTAACTTGGGATAAGTTGGAGGATGATGCTTTAGTAGGATACTATGTTGTTCGAAATCGTTGGCATGTTCCGAGAAATCCTTTTGATGGAGTAAAACTCTATGCTGGAACAGATACTTACACTTATGATAGTTTTGGATCAACCAAAATGGATAAGTATTACTCTATATTTACTTATGATAATGTACCTAACTATAGTGAGGGAACAGTTATTAAATATAAAGGAAAAAAATGAGTATAACAAAAAAAGTAATATTTGTAGCAAAAGATGATTCTATAGATGAGTTGAAGGCTCTTTTGACAACTATGCTAGAGGCTTCAAGAGCTGAAGATGGGTGTGAACTATATAACATATATCAGATGAGAGATAAACGAACTACCTTTGTAGTTGTTGAGACTTGGGCAAGTGACGAGGCTCTTGATGGTCATAAAGTATCATCTCATTATCTTCATTATAAAAGTAACTTTGAATCATATACTGCTGATAAATATTCAGATGAGCTTGTTAGTTTAGGTTAAACAAACATCTTTTGTGCTAAAATACCGTTTCCAAAATTCTTGCTCATTTTTTGATAGTTACTCAACTATTATATAAGTAAGTGGGCTATAAAACCAAAGGAACAGAATGAATAACTACGAAACACTGTATGTACTTAAACCTACACTAACAGATGAAGAGACAGCTGCTAATATTGCAAAGATTGAAGAGATTCTTGTGAGAGAGGGTGCTGAGATTCTTGCTACAAACAATATGGGTATGAGAAAACTTGCTTATCCTGTTGAGAAAAACGAAAGAGGTGTATATACTATCGTTTATTTCAAAGCTGCGGGAAGTATTGTTAGTGAACTGGAGAGAAACTTGAAATTTAACGAAGAGGTTATTAAATACCTAACTGTTAGATATACAAAAGTAAAAGAGGTTACACAGTTTGAGAAACTTGTAGCAGAAGCTATAAAAAAGAATGAGCCTGTAAAAACAGAAACTCCTGAAGCAACAACAGAGACCCCTGAAGCAACAGAAACACCTGAATCAACAGAAGCGTAATAATAACTAGGAGAACCCCATGTATAACAAAGTAGTATTGGTAGGAAACCTTACAAGAGATGTCGAGATAAGATACTCACAGGGTGGGTCAGCTATCGGTAATGTTGGAATTGCAACAAGCCGAAAATGGAAAAGCCAGACTGGAGAGCAAAAAGATGAAGTGATGTTCATCGACTTGACATTTTTTGGAAGAACAGCAGAGATTGCCAACCAATACCTTCGTAAGGGGAGCAAAGTTTTAGTAGATGGGCGACTTGTATTTCAGCAGTGGACTGCACAAGATGGAAGCAAAAGAAGTAAACATGCTATAACTGTAGAGAATCTACAGATGTTGGATACCAAAGCGGATAGCCAAAACCCTAATCATAACAATGGATATGGTAATCAGCCTAGCCAAAATAACTATGGTGGACAACAACAAGTGCAACAACAGGGTCAAAATAGTTATAGCAATGCTGGTGGTGGATATAATAATCCTCCTCAACAACAGCAACAACAACAGCCCTCATATGGTGGTCAACAACAACCATCATATGGTTCTTCGCAACCTCCTGTTTCTAAACCACCACAACAGCAGATGCAACAACAACCAACTACTATCCCAGAGATCGACATCGATGAAGATGAGATACCATTTTAGGAGACCAATATGGCAGAGAGAAGAAAATTTAAAAAAAGATATTGTAAATACTGTGAACAAAAAGTTGATTATATCGACTACAAAGATTTAACCCTTTTAAAGCTTAGCCTTAGTGAGAGATTTAAGATTATGCCAAGAAGATTGACAGGAAATTGCAAAAGACACCAAGAGCTAGTGACAGTAGCTATCAAAAGAGCAAGACAGACAGCTCTTATTCCATACATTGTAGATAGAAAAAATGTAGTGGAAAATCCATTTGAACTTATCAGATAAGTTTATCCTCTAAAGCCTATCTTTTGATAGGCTCTATTTTATCCTCCCACTAAAAGATATTATGCTATTATCGCCTTAAAAATTAAGGACGGTGTATTACATGAGTACATTAAAATCATTTTTAGAGAGCTATAAGCTTATTATATATGCAATTATTATCGGTATCGCTTTTTATTTTTTGGCATTGAACGCTTTTTCTGATGTTCAGGCTAGATTGATTGGGGCTATTGCCTTCTTAGTAACGCTATGGACAAACAATGGATTACACATGGGTGTAGTTTCTCTTCTTCCTATTATTCTATTTCCTATTTTGGGGCTTGTTGAATCCAAAGACGTTGTATCCAACTACTCCAAAACAACTATTTTCCTTTTTGTAGGTGGTTTTCTGTTGGCTATTGCTACTGAAAAATCTCAACTTCATAAGAGATTAGCCACTAAACTTCTATCTATTTTTCCAAATACTCCACGAGGGGTACTATACTCATTGATGCTGACAGCAGGGGGGTTAAGCTCTATATTGTCAGATACTACAACAGCACTTCTCATTATCCCTATCGCTGCTTTTTTGACAGAGAACTCTGATTATAAATTTCGTCTACTTTTAGGAGTAGCTTATGCCTCTTTGATAGGAGGAATAATCACCCCTGTAGGAACTCCTCCAAACCTGATACTTATGGATTTTATTGAGAGTAATGGTTTAGAGATGATCCCTTTTGCTACTTGGACAGTGATGATGCTTCCTCTCGCAATTATTATGATGATCTCTGCTGCTGAGATTCTACTTTATGGATTTAAAAAAGAGAATTTTGTACTAGTTGAGATGGATATGACAAAGAGACCTTTGACTTTTGATCAAAAAAAATTAGTTTGGATTCTCTCTATATTAGCTGTTATTTTAGCTACTAACCCAATATTAAAACACTTTTTTGAGGTTGAGGTAAACGAAAAATTGACACTTTTATCCTTTGGTCTTCTACTATTTTTACCAAAAATAGATCTATTAGAGTGGAAAGAGGATTTTGCAAAGATTCCATTTGCTATTATTTTTCTATTTGGAGCAGGTTTTTCTATTGCGATGGCATTTCAAAAGACAGATTTGGCAACAGAGATAGCAAATATACTGGTCAGTTTCAACTATCTTCCTCCAATTGTGCTGATGTTGCTTATTGGTTCAGGGGTTGTTTTTGCTACAGAGCTTACAAGTAATACTGCCTTGACCTCTATTATGATCCCTATAATATATCCTTTTGCAACACAGAGTGGACTAGATCCTATGCTCTTTATGCTGATTGTTGCTATCTCTGCTAGTTACGCTTTTATGTTACCTATCGCAACTGCTCCAAATGCTATAGCTATGTCTACTGGGCATGTCAAAACTACGGAGATGATGAGAAGAGGTATCTTTCTAAATATCTTTGGAATAGCAATTACCTTTACTGTTGCTTTGACCTATTGGAAACTTTTCTTATAAAAAACAAATAATTTAAAACACTTTTTAACATAAATAAGTTATAATTAACATGATAACTTTTATGAAAGGGTGTTTTATGGCTGTTGAATCTCATATTGACGATATCTTACAAAACTCTGAACCTACATTTAGACGAGTATTATCAACTATTATTAGTAATAGTGATAAGAATGCTGAGATAGAACTAGCCCGACAGTATACTGAAGTGGATGAAGTTCTCTTTGAAGCTATAAAATCAATTTTGAGTGACCTTAGAACAGAAGAGGGTATGATGAGTTGGTTACTCTACAAACATTTTAATCTTGAGTTATTTAAAAATAAGAGAAGAGAGCAGTTGCTTATATTAGGAAGCCAACTACAGATACAATATGATCGTCTTAAAGTAGAGCTGGATCGTGTTAATATTTATACTCAGAATCTTCTATCGAGTTTAGAGAATCTCAATCGCCTCAAAGATGCATTTGTTAGTAAAAATAGATTCTTAAAGAGCTGTCGTGATATTAACAAAAGTAATTCTCTTATTGAGAAAATATCTCAAAAAATCAAAGAGTTGGAGAATTATAAACTATCTCTAGATCAAAAAAATTATAGCCTGATGGACACAGAACGAGCATACTATCAACTCTACAGACAGATCCCTGGCTACTCTAAACTACAGCATAAACATTTTATTTTAGATCAGGAGGGTTAGTATGTTGATAAAAAAATTAGAAGATCATGTCGTGGCATTGGAGTCTATGAAGAGATATCCCCAAAATTTATACTGTATTGGTCATGAGGAGTTACTTCAAAGACCTAAAGTATCTATTGTAGGGACACGGCGACCCTCTGGATATACAAAGAAATTTACGCATATGTTGGCAAAATCATTGACGAACAGAGGTGTTTGTGTTGTTAGTGGAGTTGCTATGGGTGTGGATGCAATCGCACATACAGGTGCAGGTGTAGAGAATACTATAGCTGTTGTTGCCAATAGTTTAGATGTACGATACCCTTCTGTAAATAGATTTCTTATAGAATCAATAGAGCAAAGAGGATTGATGCTTAGTCAATTCTCCTCTACATTCAAAGCAACACCTTGGAGTTTTGTAGTTAGAAATGAGTTAGTT
>Ga0256827_10000438_pt1 | contig 26017 bp, 20 predicted proteins | sample CV84metaG_FD_185977 | JGI IMG/M metagenome (GOLD analysis project Ga0256827, IMG submission 185977) | Hydrothermal vent microbial communities from East Pacific Rise, Pacific Ocean - CV84 | ecosystem: Environmental > Aquatic > Marine > Hydrothermal vents | place: Pacific Ocean: East Pacific Rise...
AACCACTTTAACTTGTGGTTTTTGAGTCGTTTGTGCAAGAACATCTTTTTCGCGGTCGGGGAAAAGAGCAAAAACTATCCAAACTACTATCATCGTAAAAACAGCTCCCGAAGTTAAAGTACCAGCAAGAATATATGACCATACTTTAATATCCATTCCCGGAACAGGAACGGGAGATGCCAACAACGAAATCAGAAGGAAAAGTTTGGTTACTATTGATATGGATGTTGTATAATAAATCCAGATAAGTATTAATGCCAACAGAGGAATATAAATCAACATATACTCATAAAAAAAGGCCGTAAAAACAAAGGCGAAAATGGAGCTGGCAGCCACAATAACAATAAATCCAATAGATTGTTTTAGGTTTGGTTGTTTAGAACCCGGCCCTAAAAAATTAAGAGCCAGCATAGGAATAATATAACCCAACTCAGCTCCGGTAGACATCACTAAAGCCATGATAAGAGTAGAACCAAAAGCATATCTGAGTGCGGGGCGGTATTCCGGACTGTACTTAAACCTGGACCATATGTTGGAGAACTTATCTAACATAAGAGAGTTTGGAGTTAATCCATATACGGAAGCGAGCCATTTTATTTAAAAACGAATGCTCACCGGTATATACCACTACATCTGCCTGACCACCGGAACGACTAATTTTGCGTGCCAAAGAATCATTAATACTAATAATAACAGGGAATCGTTGTGGATCCTGCAGCCAGGAAGAAGATACACTTGGGTCGGCCAGGCTACCGGCTTTGGAGCTATTATCTGATTTTACACCAAAAGAAATACTACGAACCTGACCGGAAAATATTTTACCGGGGGCAATATCCAGGATAAGATCAACATTATCTCCTACCTTCATATTAGATATGTTGTTTTCTTTAAAATTGGCTTGAATCCAGATATCTTCTTTGGTCAATAAAGTAACCATTGGTTTTCCTGCCTGGCAGAAATAGCCCAAATCCATATTATAACTCTCGATATATCCATTGCTTGGAGCATATATATTGGTCCATGATAATTGTAATTGAGCATTATGTAAATCGTTGATAGCTAATCGTAATTGGGGGTTGTTATCACCGGTAATTCCAAGTCGTCTTTTAGTTTTCACTAAATTCGCCTCGGCAGAAGCCAATTTCTCTTTAGCCTGATCAAGTGAGGTTTCTACCCTATCGATATCAGCCTGTGACAAAGCACCGGGGTTCTTCTTTATCACTCGTTGTGCACGGTCGTAATTTCGTTGTGCACGGTCGAGCTGAGCCTTCGCAACCCCCACGCTGCTTGCCACTGCTTCTACATCAGCTCCTTGCGCTCCCAAATCCTGAATGACTTTCTCCAGATTTGCTTGTGCTTTGCGTACCGCTAATGCATATTGAGCCGTATCTATCCTAAATAAAATATCGCCGGCCTTAACAATAGAATGTAGCTGAACATTTGTTTCCAATAAATAACCCGAAACCATGGGGACAACAGGTAAGATCACTTCTGTTACCTGAGCCTGATTTGTATAGGGTGTAAGCCGATCGGAAAATACATACCAAACAAAAAACAAAGCTGCCATGAGCATTACAATCCTTGTAGTCCATACAGCTTTGTTTATTGCTTTTTGCTCTGTCTGTTTTGAATCAGACACTTCTGGAGTTTGAGCCTGATCTGGCTTCTCTTTTCCCAATTCCTTATTTTCTTGCTTGTTTTCTGGCATTTATTATAGGTATTAATTTAGACAAGACTAATCAATATAAACCTAAAGTGTTGTAAACAAATGGTCTACACCTTAGTTGTTTTAGTCGCTACTAAATATTAGCAAGTGTAAATATCGGAATAATTTGTGTTCAATAAAAAAAATGACTGATTATTTCAGATCTTCTAAGTACTTATCAATAATTTTATCCCAGGTATTATATTTTGGTGTCCAGTTCCATTCTGCAACAGAGCTACTGTCATCAACAGGATGTGAGGCCGATTTCAACAGTTGATTCCAGTCTTCATTAACATCAAAAGTAATCTGGGCATCAGGAATATGTTTTTTCACCATTTCTGCCATTTCTCCTGAGCTGGGTAATGGGTTTTGAACACCATTGATAAAATAATTGATGGTTTTAATATTCTCTTTTGGGGCTTCAGCAAGCTGAATCAATGCCCGTGCCCCATCTTCCACATAAACTATTGACAGTTTGATATCTTTACCAATGGGGATGGTGTATGGCTGGCCTTTTGCTGGCATCTCTATCATAGCCGAAGCATAAGTAACCATTCCTGCAGCACGCAGTCCAGGACCTACAATGGCAGGATAGTGGATACCTCTGAAGTCAAAATCATATTTCTTTCTGTACCAACGACCCACGCTTTCGGCAAAAACTTTGGTTATCCCATAAAACGAGGCGGGACGCTGCAAAGTCTTATCTGTAAGCATCTGACCTACTTCAAGGTCTTCGCCATAAGTGGTTCCGGAGCTTGAAAACAGGATTTGTTTTACGCCATTATTTCGGGCAGCTTCCATCAAATACATAAAACCATTAACGTTTATTTTAACAGCATTTAGCTGGTCTTTTTCGCAAAGATCACCGGGCAATACTGCCAAATGAAAGATTTTAACGGGTTTATATTTAGCAAAAGTATCATTAAGTAGTACCGGATTCGAAATATCGCCTTGTACATATTCCACTTTATCTTTTACATCTTCCAAACGCTTAGGATCATCAACAATATCCATTATAACGGGTTTGTATTTGCCGTCTTTTATTAATTCGTGCACTACTGTGGCTCCCAACAATCCTGAGCCTCCTGTTACTATTACATTTTCCATAATTATAAATCTTTATACTTATTTGTTCTTAAATTCTTTCAATAGTCTTTTATGATGTCCCCATCTTTTTAGCATAAGGCATCATAATAAATAATCCGAAAATAGATACCGCCACAAGCATGATTGTAATATCCGGATTTTCAAAATTCTGAGTTGCCACTAACAAAGCAGCCGAAATGTTCCTTTGACCGGCACCAAAAGCCGATACTATACGTGTTCCTTTTTCTTTTCCGCCCAAATAATACCCAATAAACATGGCTCCAATTAATAATAATAAAATAGCTAACAAAGGATATCCTATCATAGCTATCAGATGACTGGTATTTAGGATGACCAATGATATTATTAATAGTAACATGGCGATATTGGTCAGCTTGGCAAAGAAACCCTGCATAAACTTTGCTCCTCGCTCCCAATAAGCTCTAATAAATAATGCCAAAACCAAAGGTAAAAACATGGTTACAATTAACGACTTAGCAATGGCCCACGAACTCACTTCAACTCCGCTTAGCATATGCGGTATCACTAAAGGCATAAAGAAAATTGTTACAACCATCAACAACAACATCAGCCCAATAGAAAAAGGGATATCTGCTTTAGCTATTTCGGCCAATTTTGGAATAAATGGTGCTCCTCCGGCTATAGATATCAATAACATCGCAATCCTTTCTCCCTCGTTTAAAGGAACTATGCTAATTATTCCATAAACCATTATTGGAATCAGAATAAAATTCACTACCAGTGCCAACACAATAAGTTTTACGTTCTTTAGTGGCTCTATTATTTGGTTTATTGTCAGGCTAAAGCCCATAGACAACATACTGCTCACAATAAAAACAAGTATTGAGATTTTAAAGGTTATTTGTAGAATTTCGTTCATCATTCATTATCTTATATTGTTTATTAGAGACCTGCACAATCAGAATTATTATCCGGGATAAACTCTACACCGGGAATATCCACTTTTGAAGGAGGGACAGGAGCATCGGTCTCAATATACCAACGTGTAATAGTCCAGGCTCCATTTCTTTTTCTTAAAGAGGCATTATATGTTCCACTGGTGAATACCTGAAATCTACCATCAGGAAAAGCATTAGAAATTAGTAAATAAGTACGAACTTCTGCTGTTGTATCTGTCTGCTCTGCCACGTGAACATTTCCCATTGTATGGCGGTGGGCTACCCTGTTGGTTTCGCTACCGGGGCCTCTAAATCTTACATTTACAAAATCTTCAAAAGCCTTTTTACCTTTTACCCTTATAGTTCCAAAACAAGGGGCTGTGGTTTCAAAAAGGATATCTTCGGAAAATAAGGCATACCACTCATCCCATCTGCCTTCATCAATTAGAAAAGAATAGGCAGTTACCTGATTAATAATCGCTTGTCTGTCGGCGACAGCTTCCCAGGATGTTAATGGCTGACCCGAATTGTCGGCCTGCATCATTGGAAGTCTTTTAGGTGTTAGGCGGTTTTGGAAATCGGTAGGGGTTTCCCATTGTTCAATTTGCTTTGCTTCAACAACTTGATGTTTTGTTGTGTCTTGCTTTGGATTTACCTTTGTAGCCTGATTACAAGCTGAGAAAACAAAAGCAATTAATGCTATTTGTATCAGTAGAACTACTTTTTTCATATTATTCTGTTTTAAAATTTATTAATCATTAAAATCTATATCCAAGTATGGCGGTTAATGAAGATCGTTGTCCGAAACCTGCCTGAAACGACATTTCCCAATGTTTAGAGAAGTTTTTATAGACTCCTACAATAGCATTCCATTTTATAGGCTCAAAATCAACATTATAATCAATTTTATGCATCTCGCCATTACTATCTTCTACCTCAATAAAACCGGATAATTTGGTGTTATAAAATTGTCCCTGACCACCAAACATAAAGTTCACCCCAAAAGGTGACATATAACCCACCATAGGCGTAATCACATTGACCATATTGGTGGTATTGGCTTCAATAATTTTTGTAAACATCAATTGATAATTAACTGATAAATTAAAATTATCTATTCCTCCTGCCAGTGTTAAACCTCCACCATAAACCTCAGAAGTAATGGTTGTTTTAATGGGTAAAGCACGTGGGATATTAGGTATATCAGGCCATTCGACTATCCAGCCGGGAAGGTTACCTAAAGCATCACCCAAATCGTTAACAAATGCTCTTTTATCTTCGTTGATGACCAATTCACCATTTAAATCGTTTTGTCCGCCACCAGCAATCAACATCACATTTAAAAACGGGAAAATCCAAACATCTGCTTTAAATAAGGGCATATACGTAGCCTGAGTCACTTTTGAATTATCTAATTCAAAAAAGGTATTCAAATCAACTTTATCACCACCGTCTAAGCCTACTTGTAAGCCTGTAAATTCCATATTCTGACTGTGAGCATAAACAAAGCCTGCAACACCAAAAGGACGTGGTAGTTTAAATCCCATTTTAGTTGCTGACTTCCCTAAAAATGGCAAAGTCCCTCCCAGTTTTACATCTACTGTTTCTGCTTTATTATAATTCTTTGGTGGTGTCGGAGTTTTCCCATTCCACGACAGCTCTTGGTTTTCATTATTAGTGTACTGAATGGTGTTCTTCTTAATTTCTATTTCTGTTTTTGAGTTCTTCTTTTCAATCCTTATATTTTCTTTTACATCTGTGATAATATAACCCCCATCATCAAGCTTTGCATATTTTACTTCTTTAGTATATTTAGTTATCTGATTTTTTAAAGGTTTAGTATTCGTTAAAACAACTTTGTTTAAAACCCCATCTTTAATAAAAACAGTTCCTTTAATTTTTTTGATATAGCTCAAATAAGGATCAATATCTTTTTTCTGATAATAATACTCAAGCTCTAAATCATTATGATTCTTATTTATCAGTTTAAGCGTATTCTCGTCGTAAAGATATTTTCTTGACATACGACTGAAATAATGACTTTTTTCTAAATATTTCTTTAATTGTTTCAGCTCATTTTTGCCAACACCTTTAGTATTAACAACAGCTCTAATATCCATCCCTTCATTATATTCGGGATCAAAAATTAAATCTACATTATAAGATTTTTCACCTTCCCCATTTTTTACTTTTACTATAACATTTTCAACAAACCTACCATCTTGCATAAATGAACTTGCTGCTAAATCTAACACTCTTGGTGAAATTCCATTTTCTATAAGATAATTAGAGTTTATTGGCTGAGTTTGAGCAAATAGACTTATTTGAAGAAGTAATATTGCTATTATTATTGTAATTTTTTTCATATTTTATTTTTATAAAAAGTTAATGATAATGCAATCAACACCATCATTAACTTTAAAGAATATTAATATTTATCTCCGTTCTTAGGTTTAAATCTTTCCCAGGCTTTTGCCGGTTTTGGCAATGGAACATTTTCTACCTGATAGGTAGGAGGTTCCCATTTATAAATGTCAGTTGCAATATTTTCGCCAAAATACATAACGTGATTTTTATAATCTTTTATTTTTTTAGGACTTAAAGAAACAGTATGCTTATCTAAAAAAGTATGGTCAAACATTCTTGTAAATTGCTCGGCAGATAGTTCCCAACCTGCATTAGGTGCATTTAAACCTTCGATATAATAATGATTTGGAATAACAACTTTTGCGTTAAGTTTCTTAGTTATTTCCATTCCCCAACGAGGGGTAAGAATATGACCATCATCGCTTACAGGAAGAAGAGCAATGTCTATATCTTTCATCATATCCCAAACATCTTTTGGTGGATTTTGACGATTATCGCCCCAATGCAAAATACGTAAACCTCCTGTTTCAATTAAAAACATAGTATTGTCCCACTCTAAATGTTCGTTTGGTGGACAAGTTTTCTTTCCAAACAATTCCATCATCATTTTAGATGTATATAAATCGTTTTGTGGCTCACACATATGTTTGTCCATTATTCCGGTAATTTTTACATCACCCAACTCAAATGTTCCACCCATCCGTTCCATAATCATTGCAGCATCTAAACGGTGTATTGCATCGTGGTCGCCGTGTGCGTGAGTTGATAACCCAATGTCGCATTTAGTTACAGGAAAATCTACCAAAAACCAATAGCCTCCAAAACCGGGAGCATTACGCCAAGGATCAATTACAATTTCAATACCTTTTGGCGATGTAATCTTAAAAGCACACATACCATAATATGTTATTTCTACCTCACCGGTACTTTCTCTTATTCCTCCGTATTTTTGTGCTGCAATAACACGATCGTTATTTGAAAGTTGCATAAACCCTAAACTACCAACAGGTCCTATAATGGCTTGTTCGAAGCCCCATTCTTCTTTAATTTCTTCTTTACTCATAATTAATAAGTTTATATTTGATTATTATTTATAAAAATATTTTCCTGTTATCAGTAAACCAACAAAAACAAAAATGGCAAAAAACAAACTGCTAAAAGCGAATTGCATACCCCCTGAGAGTATATGGCCACTTGTACAACCTCCCGCCATTCTTGCACCAAACAATAAGATGAAACCACCAATAAAAGCCCAAATTATTCTGCTCACAGACGAGTTATCTTTATGTTTTTTCCAATTATCATGAATTAAAATAAGTTTAAAGTCTTTTCTTATTAACGAGATGACTACTCCTGCCAAAAATGCCCCTGATAGAAAGATCAACTCCCAATTACCAGGTGTTCTTATTTTATTAAAGTAGTCATTATCTATAAAACCGGTTAGTAAATCAGCTACATAAGGAAAGGTGGTTGAAGCGCCTATGGGGCGATTGGTCACCGCTGAAGAAAACACAATAAGATTTAATATAGCAAGTGCTATTCCCGAAAGGATCCACTTTTTATCCTGAGTTTTATCTATTTTATGTAGCATGAAAGCAGCATAAGAAAACACCGCTCCCACAATGATAGTAATAATAAAAAACATAGTGTTTGTTCCCATAACCGAGTTTAGAGATATCGCACCAAAGTCAGGGCCAAGAATTAGTTTTATATAAGGTAAAACTATAGTATAAAACAAACCACCAAAAAGTCCACCAATAATACCAATTAAAGCATCTATTGAACCTTCGCCCAGAGAAATAGCCAGGGTTCCGGGACAATAACCCAAAAGGGCCATTCCTGCACCAAAAAGCAAACCTCCAATTAATAAACCTCCCAAAATAAAGGGCTTTACATGATACGAAGCCATCCCAAATGCTATCTCAAAACTTAAAAGTATAAGACCTATGCCTATTGAAAGAGCAATAGCTTTTGGAACTGCAAAATTCTCTCGTAAAGCCAAACCACTGATTACATTAAATTTATTCAGATTTGCATATTGCAAAATGGCACCAAATAAAAACCCCAGGATAAGAATGATTGTTATCATATTTTTAATTTTTACTGTTAATTTTTTTCTTTATTACTTATTCTTACATTTATTATAGGATATCTCATATTAAAAAGTGTATTTAAAATTCCTATTAATTCAGCCTGATCAATGATTTCGCCTTCGAGATATGATATTGTAATGTGATGATCATCTTTATGTGATATGGATAAACCACCAAAAATATCCGATAAATCTTCAGACAGTTTCCCCTTTACATCAATTTTAAATTTCTTGGGTGTCGTAAAATCCAAATTCTCATAAAAACTTTTCATAAAAACAGTATGTTGATTTTGTGCATTTTAAACCAAAACAAATGTAATACGATTAAAGAAGTAATGGAATACCCAAAAGGTGTAAAAGAGGTGTAATTTTTAATTATCAAGGTATATATTTAGCATCTGGTAACAAGATTATGACCAATAAGTAAACTATCATAGCTCTAAACGCTATCATGCCTAACTAAAGCAAACTCAATATAAACACAAAGAACTCTCGATCTGTTGCCAGACCGAGAGTTTTAAATAAAATGTTATTTAGTATAAGATCTAGTGTACACCAGTTCGTTTGTCCCAGAATAATTGCTCACCCCAGAAATGGTCATCAACAACAGAGGCAGGCCCTGCAATATTGCTACCATTTAGGTTAAACTCATTATCAGGATAAGGATAACGGAAAGGCTGACGGTTATGACCAGGATAAACAGATCCTACAGACATTTCCATTACTGGGAAGTCAGTACGACGGTTTTCGGCCCAAAGCTCTTGACCTTGTTTGAAAAGAGCAATCCATTTTTGTAACCAAATTTTCTCTTGATTAGTATAAACAGACTCATCACCCCAAACAACTTCTGGCTTAGCCATATACGAAGCTAAGGAATCACTCATACCAGTTTCTTCAAAAACAGCAGCTACACCAGTTTCATAATAAGTTTGAGCGTCACCACCCCAACCTAATAAAGCACCTTCAGCTAAAAGGAACTCTACTTCAGCATAACGTAAGAAGTAAGAATATCCTGCAGCATTGTCTCTGTACATAGGTCCAATTCTTGAGATATCATTCACCTGGAAGTCACCATTATTAGCACCTTCGGGAGCACCTACATATTCACCATCAGTTTCATTTGGCAAAGCATATACAGGTAATCTAGGGTCAGACAGACTTAATAACATATCAATAAATGTTTTAGCCATACCGTGGTCATCTCTACCTTCGTGGTTTTCGGCCCAAGGCTCTTTATAAGGAGCAGTACCTTGCCATTTAAGTTTAGCTTCATCATCAATGCTTTCGAAAACAGGTGCAGTTGAACTACCAGTTACTTTTGTAAATTCAGCTTGATTCTGTGTTCTCATAGCCATTCTTAAACGTAAAGAGTTACAGAACTTTTGCCACTTAACCTGGTCGGAACCATAAATAAAGTCACCATCACCAATAAGATCTGGATTAGCTTCGTTTACAGGCTCATTAAATAATGTATTCGCTTTCTCTAATTTAACAAATAAATCAGCATAAATATCAGAGGCCTTATCATAAGCAGGTGTTAAGTTTTCTTCTTCAGATTCTGCTTGTAAAGCTTGAGTATAAGGGATATCGCCCCATTGGTCGACAGCCATTTGCCATAAGAAAACAGAAAATGTTAAAGCAGCAGCTTCGGTATAAGGTTTACCGGCTTCCTGTGCTTTTGTTATCATCTTACTAAGATCTAACTGTACTCTGTAATAATCTCTAAAAACATCATTAACTACATTAGGTCTGTAAGAATATCTTGCTTCATCAATATAAGCAATCTTAGTAATATGGCCCGAATAGCTTAAGAAGTTATTCATTCCTTGCCAATCATCAAAGAACTGGTCTCCGGTATAAACAATAGAATTTGCCAATAAGTTAGTCATAGGAACGTCATCGGGTGAATTGGGACTTACGTTCATGTCCTCCCAATCTTTGGTACAAGATACTGCTGCAAGCAGAGTGACCAAAGCTATTATAAATATATTCTTCATTTTGTTATATCTTTTTAGTTTCTACTTATTAAAAATTAGCTGTAATTTTAAAACCTATTGTTCTGGCAGGAGGTAATTGATATTGCTCAAAACCAACACCAGCGTTTCCAATACCAAAACCTGTCTCAGGATCAATCTTCACATCGTTTGAACTATGTACCCAAAGTAAAGCTACGTTACGTGCAAATACTGAAAGATTAACACCATTGATGAATTTTGTTTTAGCAAGCAAGCTCTGAGGAAGGCTATAACCTAATGATAACTCTCTTAACTTAATATAAGAACCATCGATAATAGACATTTCGTGAAGTTTGTATGCATTTGCAAAGAAATCGTTAGCAGGAATTCTAGTCTCATTTGGAGAACCATCAGCATTAACGAAAGTCTCATCAGTCATTACATTCTGACCGGCAATAACACCAGTTTCACGAATAGTACCTTCAGCAGTTTCTTCCAAAATACCAGAATATAAACCAAACATCTTAGTTACAGAGAAGATGTCTCCACCTTTTCTACCATCGATATGGATACCAAGGTTAAAGCCTTTATACTCGAAGTTATTAGTGAAACCCCAAACAAAATCAGGAGTTGTATTACCAACTTCAACAGGTTTTGTAGTTCTTTGTGGAATACCTTCATCAACAATAATGTTACCATTATCATCTCTTAAGAAAGCATAACCCATCATTACTCCCCATTCTTCACCCGGACGAGCCTCGGTAGTTAAAGACCATGCAGAAGCTAATTGTAATTTTTCTAAATCGCCATAAAGCTCAGTTACAGTATTAGTGTTCTTAGCCCAACGTAAGTTAGCAGTCCAGTTAAAACCATCTCTTTTCTTGAATATTTGAGCATAAGCTGAAATCTCAATACCTTTATTCTCTAACTCACCAGCATTAATCCACTTAGAGTCGAAACCAGTTGTTTGAGAAATATCAACAGCCATAATCTGGTCGAATGTTCTTTCTTGGTAATAGGTGAAATCTAAACCAAAACGGTTACGATAGAATTTAAGATCGGCACCAATTTCGAAGGCTTTTTTAGTTTCTGATTTTAAATCAGCATTATTAAGACTTCTTAGATAATGGTATTGTGAAATTCCATTAAATGTATTTTCACCAGCTTGGAAGTAATTATATAGTCTATAAGGATCGGTATCACCACCAACCTTAGCAAAACTAGCTCTTACCTTACCAAATGATAAATATTTATCATCTAATTCAAATAATTCTGTGAAGATAAAGCCAACATTACCTGAGTAATAGAAATAGCTCCAGTTTTCCTGAGGTAGTGAAGAAGACCAGTCGTTACGAATAGTAGCACCCACAAATAAGAAATCTTTATAATCTGCATCAGCAGAAGCATAAATAGAATTTGTTTCTTTTTCGCTTTTGAACATATCAGTACCTGGAGATCCTTTGGCATTACTAATATCAAAGAAGTTAGGAACAGTTAACTCATCAGCAGAAACTGATTGAAGGTTAAAGTCATTTCTACGATAGTTAGTACCCACTAAACCTGTAATTCTGAAATCCTCAGATATTTGCTTATCAATACTAGCATAAAAGTCGATATTTGTTTCTTGGTTTTCTCTAAAACTCTGTGCAAATGATCCACCATTAACTTTGTTCTCGTTAGACATATTCCAGATAACATTTTTTCTGTTCTCTGCAAAATAGTCGGTACCAGCTCTAAAGTTTAAGTTCATCCATTTTGTTAAATCATACTTTAAGTTTACATTACCAAAGAAACGATTTTTAGTTCTGGAGTTAGTGTTCTTATTAACTGTCCAATAAGGGTTATTGTGATAGTAATAAGACCAGGTATAAGGCTTACCAAATGGGTCAAGCTTGTCCCAGTTGTTCTCTAAAGATTCCATATTTACCTGACGTCCGAACCAACTACCTAATGACTGCATCACGTTATTAGCACCATAACCCTGACCAGCTAAGTTATCACTCTTATTATTTACATAGTTAGCATTAGCTGTAGCATGAAGTTTATCAGTTAAATGATAAGTTCCATTGAAGTTAAATGAATTCTTTGTTAAGTCAGTATTAGGGATGATACCTTTTACGTTATTGTTAACATAAGAAATTCTTCCATTAGCTTTTTCCGAACCAAAATCAACAGCAATATTATGTGTTTGGTTGATACCTGTTTGATAAAAGCTCTTAACGTTATCAGGATGCGATACCCAAGGAGTAGCCTCATAAACAGGATTTCCATTGGCATCAAGAGTATATGGGCTATCGAACTGATTGAGTTTAAGACCAGCATCTAATCTAGGACCCCAACTTTCGTCCCAACCATCGTTAACACCACCCCAATTACCATCATAGTAATTATAAGATTCGTTTTGTGCATACTCCTGATAAGTGCCATAAGGAACAGTTGCAGGATCATCATCATTAATAGCATGATCATTAAACTGCTGATAATCATACTCACTACCTTGTGTACCTTGACCATACTTATTTTGGTATGTAGGTAAAATATACACATGATCGAAACCAACATTATAAGAATAAGTAACTCCTATTCTGTTGTCATCGCCTTTATGAGTTCCTTTTTTAGTAGTAATTAAAATCACACCGTTAAGCGCACGACTACCATAAAGAGCAGAAGCAGAAGCTCCTTTTAACACAGAAACTGATTCAATGTTCTCAGGATCGATATCCATAGCACCGTTACCGTAGTCGGCTTCACCACCATAAACACCCATATCTGATGAATAGTTACTAATAGGTACACCGTCAACCACAAATAAAGGTTGGTTATCACCTGCAAATGAACTATTACCACGAATTGTGATACGAGATGAAGCACCCACAGCACCACTGGCACTGGTTACCTGAACACCGGATATCTTACCACTCAAAGCATCTACAACGTTTGTAGGCCTTGTTCTTGTTAGTTCATCGGCTTTTACATCTTCAACAGAGTACCCCAATGATTTTTTCTCTCGGGAAACACCCAAGGCTGTTACCACTACTTCATCAAGTTTTAGTGCTCCAGCGTTCAAACTAGCATCAATAGTAGTTTGACCTGTGTAAGCAATTTCTTGAGTTTCCATACCAACAAAAGAAAATACCAAAGCTGTGGCATCTCCCGGAACTTGCAAGTTATACTTACCATCCATGTCGGTTACTGTTCCGATACTGGTTCCTTTAACCAACACAGTCACGCCGGGTAATGTTCCCCCATTGTCGGCATCAGTTACAGTACCACTTACAGAAGTTTGTGCAAATGCTCCCTGTAGACCCATAAAGCCTATCAAAGCGAGCAGTAGAGTTAATTTTCTCATTACTTCATAAAATTAGTTAATAATTGATTTAATTGATTCTATATTATTTGTTAAATTCTTTATGTTTGACTCGCAAACCTTAAAATAACTTAAATTCCCCTTAAAAAATATTAAATTTTTAAACCGCAATTTACATAGTTTTCATCTTTTACCAAAGAAAAACCTCTACAAATTTCATATTACGACTCCTTACTTTGGGCTAAACACTCTTTATTTACTATAAGAAAGCTTAAAAATAATGATGTATGCATAGCAATTACAGGCATTTAGAACCACCATAAACATAACTAATTGTTCATAACTTTTAGTATGAAAAAACAAATAAAAAACAGTTATGATTCGGTAAACATCAGCAAATGGTACCGCTAAACGCTGATTTCACTAAACAATTTGCTGAAAAAAATACTTAAATAAAGGATTTATACAAGCACACAGAGAAAGGAAATTGTATGCAATTTAGGTATATTAATGTTCTATTCTTCGCTTTCAGCTTCTTCCTGATGAGCATCATTCTCCAATTCCTTAAACCAACCTCTGTTAATATAGAAAACAAAATTTACAACAGAAATCATGATAATATTAATCAGATCCACCGGTTGTGTTTGTAGAATAAAAAATACAACCAAAACACTGAGTACAAAAAACAAATACAAGCCATGACGCTTTCTTCGCAACATCTGAATAAGAGCATATATGGCTATCAATATTAAAGCGAGGGCCAAGTATAGAGCTGTTCCTTCAAAAGCTTTGGCAGAGACACCAAAAAAGAAAGCATGCAGTTCTTTCATGGCATCAATAGAAAAGAAAATAAAACCTAAAGCAAAAAGTAAGAGGATTAAAACCACCAAAACGCTGTAAATAACGGAAGAAAACAAAACAGATCGGGAATATTTCACTATCGCATAATTTTTAAATATTGTGAATATAAAAGTACGAAAGCGCCGCTCAATAGCAAACCAGGGATAACAGATAAGTTAGAATCGATGAAAATCAGAGGCAATAGAATCAAACTTATTTGGGCAATGGTATAAAAATGAATCCCTTTTTTAAAAAGGTGCCACATATAATAAACCCCCAGTATCGACAAAGCATATAATACCGAACTTAAAAGAAAATAGAATTGCCCGGCAGTATTGGCAAATTCCGATAACATCTCGGCATCAAAAGCCATAGGCACTTCCTCCATCTCATCACTCGTCAACATCCCCATAAAACTATCGTAAAATAAAAACAGGAATATATTAGCAAAAAGGCTCATCCCAGAGCCCAAATAGCTTAAAATACAGAGTGTTGTTAAACCTTGCGGTCTAATGATTTCCTCTTGTTGAGCCTTATTGTATTCTTCAGTCATTATGCAAAATTAAGAATTTTATTAATTTCGCCGAATATTTAAAAAAACAGACTTATGGACAATGAATTAAATGAACTCTCGCAACTACAAGATGCTGTTGCCAACGACGATGCCTTAATTGCTTATTTTTATAGTGATAATTGTGCGCCATGCCTTAGTTTAAGGCCAAAGATAAAAGATATGATTGCCCGAAAGTATCCAAAAATGAAGTTGTATTTTATCAATTCAGAGAAATACCCCAATATGACTTCGGCATATAGTATTTTTTCTAATCCCACCCTTTTAACTTATTTCGACAGGAAAGAATACCTCCGAAAAAGTAAATTCGTCTCTATTCCCGAAATGGAAGAAGGAATAGACAGACTTTATAATATGATGTTTTCGTAAGCTATTAGGTCGAGATGATCTCTTCCTCGTCCCACTCTAATATTTTAAAGAAATCGTATTCTTCAGGGTTTTTAAGATAATAACTAACAGTATCATAGTCATCTTCAACTATATACTGTTGGTTATCCTGATATACCATCTTAAATTTCTCGGAATTAATATTCACCAAACGTGGTTTTATCTTACCATCTTTATCTTCTACATCTTTTAAATATAAAGGAAAAATATCACCTTTCTGATCGGCAGTAACCATAGCACCGGACACTCCGGCATCAAATAATTTCTTAACACCCATCCCTAGATTCGCACAATATACCAGGTCGAAGGCTACAGGCATCACACAACGCAACTCGTAGCCAATCTCTACAGGACGGCTTTTTATTTTAATATCTAGATCTTTCAGTTTTTGCTGAAGCAACACATTGAAAATATGCGCTTTACTAAGATTCCCCAGCTCAGGATGGCCATGTTCATCGTAAGTAAAATTGATACCCGACTCTTCAATCTCTTTAGTACCTAGACTGTGGAAAACACCCTCACTCACAATTACCACACCATAATTGATACCTAATAATTTCCTCTTTAATATGGAAGAAACAATTAACCTGATGATTTTATCAAGAGTCAAATCGGTTTTATTAAACATCTCCGGAATGATAATCATAGGATAATGACAGGCCGCACCAATACCAAAAGCCAGGTGTCCAGCCTCACGACCCATAGCACTTACCACAAACCAATTACCACTGGTTCTGGCATCTTCGTAAATAGTGGTAGCTATTCTAACACCTTCGCTCTTAGCCGAATGATATCCAAATGTAGGTGTTCCTTCGGGTAAAGGCAAATCGTTATCAATAGTTTTAGGCACATGAATATTCTGTATTTTAATATTTTGCATGGCCAAATATTTTGCAATCCTATTAGCTGTGGAGGCTGTATCGTCGCCCCCTATAGTTACCAATAGCTTTACATTATGTTTTATAAAGATATTTGCATTAAAATCGCTATCCTTAGGTTTAAACCTACTCATCTGGATAGCAGAACCGCCTTCTTTATGTATTCTGTCTGCTAACTCAAAATCGAAATATGTAATATCTGGGGTTTCTGAAAATAAGGCTTTATACCCTCCGTTTAAGCCTAAGACCTTATAACCTTTCTTTAAAAAAACCTTGGCTACGGTGGCTATCACGGTGTTAATTCCTGGTGCGGGACCTCCACCAGCTAATAATACTATCGATTTTTGCATAATCTTTATTGTTTAAAATATAGTTGGCAAAATTAATACTATTTATATAATCTCTATTATCATTTCCGAACTACTTTAAATAATTTTTAATCATCGGAATTTTAACTTAGATGACTGTTCATTTTTAACTGCTGTGATATATATTCTTTTCACAAAAAATCTATGTATTTTTGCCGCTTAAATAAAATCTATGCCAAAAAATATTAGTACAGAAAAGATAAAAGAAAAAGCCGTTCTTATAGGATTAATCACCAGGGAACAAACAGAAGAAAAAAGTCAGGAATACCTCGATGAGTTGTCGTTCCTGGTGCTTACAGCAGGAGCCGAAGAAAAAAAACGTTTTGTCCAAAAACTCGACCGCCCGGATAAACGTTATTTTGTAGGCTCTGGAAAGTTAGAAGAGATAAACGCCTATATTGAAGCCGAAGGCATTGATTTAGCCATTTTTGATGATGAATTGGGCGCCTCACAAATACGAAACCTTGAGAAAATTCTTAAATGCAGGATATTAGACCGTACAAATCTTATTCTGGATATTTTTGCACAACGAGCCCAAACAGCTCATGCCAAAGTACAAGTAGAACTGGCTCAATACCAATATCTTTTACCACGCCTAACACGTATGTGGACGCACCTCGAACGCCAAAGAGGAGGAATCGGCATGCGTGGTCCGGGTGAAACGGAGATAGAAACCGACCGCCGTATTATTCGCGACAGGATATCTTTATTAAAGAAACGCCTGAAAGACATTGATAAACAAATGTCAACCCAAAGACAAAACCGTGGCAATTTAGTGAGAGTGGCTTTAGTAGGTTATACCAATGTGGGGAAAAGTACTTTGATGAATATCCTGAGTAAATCGAAAGTATTTGCCGAAAACAAACTCTTTGCCACACTTGACACAACAGTGAGAAAAGTAGTGATTGATAATCTGCCTTTTTTATTATCGGATACAGTTGGCTTTATCCGCAAGCTCCCTCATGGCCTGGTGGAGAGTTTTAAATCAACCCTGGATGAAGTACGTGAAGCCGATTTATTGGTTCATCTGGTGGATATCTCCCACCCCGATTTCGAAGACCATATTAAGGTTGTGAAGAAAACACTCAGTGAGATTGGCGCTGCCGACAAACCAACGATCATGGTGTTTAATAAAATAGATGCTTATAAGTTTATAGAAAAAGAAGAAGATGACTTAAGCCCTGTCACTAAAGAAAACTATAGCCTGGAATATTGGGAAAATACCTGGATGAGTAAAGATAATATGCCTGCTTTGTTTATTTCGGCTAAAGAAAAAACAAACCTTAATGATTTAAAAGAGTTATTTTACGAAAAAATAAAGGAGATTCACGCTATCAGATACCCTTATAATAAATTTTTATACTAATACGCCCAAACTATGTCGATGATTGCTATTGAAGGTATGGAGTTTTATTCCTACCACGGATGCTTTAAAGAAGAAAAAGAAATTGGTACACATTTTACAGTAGACTTCTATTTTACCAACGATACCAGTCGTGCCGAAGTGACCGATGATCTCAACGAAACCATTAGTTACTTAGATGTTTACCAGCTCATTAAAAAAGAAATGGCTATCAGCTCCGATTTATTAGAACATGTCGCACGAAGAATCCTGGATCGCGTATTAGCCTCTTATTCGAGTATGGAATGGGCCAAAGTAAAAATACAAAAGATGAACCCTCCCTTGGGGGGTAAGATGAAAAGCGTTAGCTTTAGCCTAGAAACAAAAGCTTAAAACCGATTACGGAATGGGATAATTAAAATTATAATAGAAACCTATGGCCATGGTATGTAATTGTGGTTTAAAACCATCATGATTGCTTCTGTTATCAATCCTAAAGCCTAAGATGACAGCTGTATTTTTCGAGAAACGTCTGGCAATTTCAAAATCATATTTATTCCACATATACTTGGTATCCTCTTCATCCATAGGCAATAAAAGAGAGATATTATTAACCAAAGCCCATTGTTTATTTTTACCAAAGTTGATTTTTAAATTCGTCTCAAAACCATAACCATTAAAGAAAATGTTTTCGTCGGTTTTCTCATGATTATTAAAAACCTGAGGCATAATACCAAAATGGAAGTCCCCTTTATTATAGTCTAATAAAACAGCTAAAAACTCATCATTAATTTTAGCAGCACCTTCAATAGGTTCTTCTATACCATCTAAGACTTTATTATACGATACCCCAATTTTAAAGGCATTAAACTTATAATAAGTAGCGGCGCCATAAGTATCAGCAAAATTCCTGTCATTATCACTTATATTTCGTAATTGCATTTGAGCACCAACATAAAAATTACCCTTAAACAACTCATATTTTACGGATTGATCTGCCCTACCAGTACCCGAAGGGCCACCATCGGTACCGGCATTATACACCCCTATGGCCATCCCACCAAACATATACATATTGTCAATGCAGCCGGCTAATGTATAATGAACACTCCATTGTTTACCAATAGATATTCGTCCAAACGGCGTGCCTATACCAATAAAACCCTGTCGTGCAAAAACGGCATTATCTATTTGAGCAAAAGTAGCTCCCGGGTCAGCAGACACATGCACAAAACTATCTTTACTGGTGAGTTTTAAGCCAAGCTCTGCTGTTGTGAAAACATAGTACTTATCGTTATCATCAAAAGCCCATTGCCCTTTTAAACCCATTCTTGGGATAATATCCACTACCGACCACCCGATAGCATTTCCGGCCAAAGCATATTCAAAGGTACCATAAGGGACTACAGATTTTAAGAAATCGGGGACAGCTGGCGTATTCTGGTTCTTTTCCTGAGAAAACAAACTTAAAAAAGTAAGTGCCAATAAAACAGATAATATGGTTTTTCGAGACATAGACAATTTAAATTTCACACTATAAACAAAGATAATAAATTTATTATTTGAAAATTGACATTTTTATCAAGAAGATAGGAAAAGCCTGTTTAGGAAATAAAAAACTCAGCTGCAATACCATCGGCAAAGAGTTTCCCTTTTGCCGTTAGTTTATATATCCTGTTTTGTGATTCTAATAATCCTTCGGAGATATACTTTTGGGCTTGTTCTTCAAAGATTGAAAGGTGTCTGTCAGAGAACTCCTTCTGTAAAACAGATAAATCGATGCCCCACTTGGTGCGGATGCCGGTCATGATGCGTTCGTTCCATTTATCATCCAAACTCAATATCTCTTGCTCATATTTCGGGAGACCCTCTTCGGTTGAACTGATATAGTCGTTAAGATGCGCTATATTCCAGCGACGGCTTTCGCCATTAAAGCTATGTGCCGAAGGTCCCAAACCCAAATAGGGGACACCAAACCAATAATTAGTATTGTGCAAGGCCTGTTTTTCACTGACTGCGTAGTTTGATATCTCATATTGCTCCATCTGTAAGCTTGGCAAAAAAGCCTGTAATAGCTCATATTGCGCTACAGATATCTCATCAACAGGTGCTTGTAGTTTCCCTTTTTTTACCAGGATATCATAAGCCGTATTTGGCTCCTGAGTGAGGCTATAAGCCGATAGATGAGGCACCGCCATCTGCTCAACAATCTGTAAATTCTTCTGCCAGCTTGCCGAAGTAGAAATGGGGATACCATAAATCAAATCAACGCTTATATTATTGAATCCCATATTCTTAGCATTATAAACACTTTCAATAGCTTCCTTTGAATTGTGAATCCTGTTTACATACGTCAACTCTTCGTCATTAAAACTCTGAATCCCTATGCTTAGCCTGTTTATGGCCGTTTGTTTTAATTGCTTTAAATAGTCTTTTGATAAATCGTCGGGATTGGCCTCTAAAGTAATCTCGGCAGTAGTATTGACTTTAAAATAATGATGAATGGTATCCAATATCTCCTGGATGGAGCTCACCGGCAAAATGGAAGGGGTACCGCCTCCAAAATATATACTATCAATGGGAGCATCATTCAAATAATTCCTTCGGTTTATGATTTCCAGTATCAAAGCTTTTCGAAATTCGTTTCGATATTTTGTGGTCGCCAAAGAAAAGAAATTACAATAATGACATTTTCTTTTGCAAAAAGGAATATGAATATAAATACCTGCCATAGCCTCCAAAATTACACCAATTATCATCAATTCACTTCATTAATCACACTAAATATTGGCTATAAAATATTTCCATATAAATCATCTAATGAGCCTATTATACAAAAGTGTTCACAAACGAACACCTAAATCCTTAGTGTTCAAGCCTAAACACCTCATTTAGTGGGCTAAAAAGGCCATTTATATAAATATTTTTAGTTTCTTTGCAATCTGAAATTTTAAAAAATATAATAATGAAGAAATTATTTATCTTAATTTTCGCCTTGGTGATTGGCTTTCAACCAGCCTTAAAAGCTGACGAAGGCATGTGGGTTCCTATGTTTCTAAAACATTTGAACATCAAGGACATGAAAAAAGCAGGTCTTAAGCTCTCTGCCGAAGACATTTACAGTGTTAACAAATCGAGCTTAAAAGATGCTATCATCATTTTTGGTGGTGGTTGTACTGGTGAGATTGTTTCTCCCGAAGGTTTAATCTTTACTAACCATCACTGTGGTTATGGTTCTATTCAAAAGGTAAGTACCATTGAGCACGATTATTTAACCGATGGGTTCTGGTCGAAGAATAAAAACGAAGAAATCCCCATAGAAGGTTTAACCGTTAAGTTCATGGTCCGTATGGACGATGTAACTTCAATAGTACTTGCTGGTATTTCGGATACAATGACTGAAGGTAAGAGATACGAAATAATCTCTACTATTGAAGATTCACTAATTGAAGCAGCTACAAAAGACAATCATTATAAAGCTATAGTTGAGAGCTATTTTGCCGGTAATGAGTTTTATATGATTACTTACGAAGTATTTACCGATATCCGTTTAGTAGCTACACCTCCTGAGGCTGTTGGTAAGTTTGGTGCTGATACCGATAACTGGATGTGGCCTCGTCATACTGGCGACTTCTCTATCTTCCGTGTTTATATGGCACCTGATGGTACTCCTGCCGACTTCTCAAAAGACAATGTACCTTATAAAAGCAAGCATTACCTTCCTGTTTCTATTAAAGACAAAAACCCTGGCGACTTTGCCTTTATCATGGGTAACCCCGGTGGAACCGAGCGTTATTTAACTTCTTATGGTGTAGATTTGGCTATCAACGAAAGTAACCCTGCCGTTGTAAAGGTTAGAACTGCCAAGCTAGATGTTATGAGAGAATTTATGGATGCCGATCCTAAGGTTCGCCTACAATATTCTTCGAAATTTGCCCGTACTGCTAACTACTGGAAATATTTCCAGGGACAAACAAAAGCCCTTAAGAAATTAAAAGTAGCTGACGATAAAAGAGTGATTGAAGATGATTTCCAGGCCTGGGCCGATGCCGATGAGAGCCGTAAAGAGAAATATGGTGAAGTAATTTCGATGTTTGAAGAAGCTTATAACGACAAAAAAGAATATAATTTAGCTAATTGGTATTTCAGAGAAGCTTTCTATACAGGAAGCGAATTGGTACGTTATGCTGCTTCTTTCAAGAAACTAGGTAATTTATTATCTGCCGATTCTATAGATCAGGAAGCTGTAGATGCTAAGATTGAAGCATTAAGAGCTAATATAGATGGTCATTTTAAAGACTATTATCAGCCATTAGACGAAAAGATGTTTGCCGAAACTATGGCTTTATATTTCTGGGATATTCCTTCGGATCAACAACCTGAAGTATTATCTAAAAATGCTCAGAAATATCAGGGTGACTTTGCTAAATGGGCTATGGATGTTTTCCGCGAAACTAATTTTGCCAGTGCCGCCAAGGTGAACGCCTTATTAGATAACCCTTCTGCTGATGCTATCTTTAACGATCCTGCTATTGAGTTATGGAACGGTTTTATTGGTAAATATATGGAGATGAAACCTTTGGCTTTGCCTGTTGAAGATGAATTAGGAAAAGCCAACCGTTTGTTTGTAGATGGTTTAAGAAAGAAAAACCCCAATAAGAAATACTATCCCGATGCCAACTTCACCATGCGTTTAACCTATGGTAGTATTGGCGGATATAGCCCTGCTGATGCTCAGGAATTTAAGTATTATACTACTACAGATGGTATCCTTCAAAAAGAAGATGCTAACAACCCTGAATTTGTTGTGCCTGCTAAACTTAAGGAATTAATTTTAGCCAAAGACTTTGGCCCTTATACCAATAAAAAAGGTGAAATGCCTGTAGCTTTCCTTAGTAATAACGATATTACTGGTGGTAACTCAGGAAGTCCTATTATGGATGCACAGGGTAACCTTATTGGATTAGCTTTTGATGGTAACTGGGAAGCTATGAGTGGTGATATTGCTTTTGATCCTAAATTGCAAAAGACCATTAACGTAGATATCCGTTACGTATTATTCATCATCGACAAATTAGGTGGTGCACAAAACATCATCGATGAATTAACCATCGTAAAATAGCACATATCGTAAATTAAAATATGAGGTTATAACCTCAAACACCAAAAAGAGCAACCGAATAAATCTGGTTGCTCTTTTTTTTATGTCCTTATCCTATCAATTAAATACCGGATGATATCCTTTCCAGATCGCCATTATAGATATTTACCTCTCCCCTTTTAATATAGGATTCTACCATCTTATCTTTATAAACAATCTTACAGGTATTTCCATATAATGATGTTACTTTCAATTCAAGCAACGCTCCTTTCTCCCATGTCATATCTACTGTAAAACCACCACGGGCTTTGAGACCATACACCCCGCCCTGTTCCCATTCACTGGGTAAAGAGGGAAGTATAATGATGTTCCCCGAATAGCTTTGTAATAACATTTCGGCAATACCGGCGGTGGTGCCAAAGTTGGCATCCATCTGAAACGGAGGATGTTGCCCAAATAAATTAGGGCTGGTACTCTTAGCCAATACCACATCTAAACTATGTTTGGCCTGTTCGGCATCACCTAATCTGGCATACTGACTAATCAACCAGGCCGCACTCCAACCTGTATGGCCGCCTCCATGCGAGATCCTGTAATCCAAAGATTTCTTTGCTGCCTGAGCTAATTCAGGCGTTTCTCTCAAATTAATCTGTGAGCCGGGATGCAAAGCAAAAAGATGCGAAATATGGCGATGCCCGGGCTCTGTCTCTTCAAATTCCTCGGCCCATTCCATCAGCCTGCCATCCGATGCTATCTGTGGCCCTGCAAGTTTATCTTTGGCTTGTATCACTTCTTCCACAAAATCAGTATGGATATCCAACACCTCTGAGGCCTGAATAAAATCGGTAAATAATTGCCAAATAACTTCCTGGTCGTGAGCAGGTCCCATACTGATCTGACAACGACTCCCATCGGGGGCTTTAAAGGTGTTCTCAGGAGAAACAGCAGGCCCTGATACCAAGGCTCCGGTTTTAGGATTCTCCACCAGCCAATCCATATAAAAGGCAGTGGCTCCCTGCAAAACAGGATACATTCTTTTTAAAAATGCCGTATCCCCGGTAAAAGCATAATGCGTTCCGATATGCGAGCTTATCCAGGCACTGCCTCCTGTATGCATTCCCCAACTGGCAGCTTCTCCCGGCGAAGTATAACCCCACACATTGGTGATGGGATGAATCACCCAACCACTATTATGATATTGGACCTGAGCCGTTTTTGTGGCAGGTTCAATAAAAGATTCCATCAAATCGAAAAGAGGCAAGTGCATCTCCGAGAGATTGGTCACCTCAGCCGGCCAATAATTCATCTGGACATTGACGTCGGTATGATAATCGCCATTCCAGGGCGTTTGCGTTTTATTGGCCCAAAGCCCCTGAAGATTAGCTGGCAAAGTCCCCGGACGTGATGAGGAAATCAATAAATACCGACCATATTGAAAAATAAGCTCTGTAAGAATGGGATCATCTGCCTTTTTTTTCTGAAAAGCCTCTACCCTCTCATCAGTAGAAATGTTGTCCTCAATACCACGACTGATATTAAAACCTACCCTTTTATAATATTTCTGATAGTCGTTGATATGGTTTTCTAATAACTGATTCCAGGATTTCTGTTGGGCATTCTTCAGATTATTCTCGGTAATAGTTTTATAATCCCGGCCTTTATAATCGGGGTAATCCAACACATAATCGGTTGAAGCTGTGAGATAAAGGATGACCTCATCGGCATTTTCCACCATCATCTCAGAGTTATTATAAGTAACAGAGCCGTTTACTGTCCGGGCTGATAATCTGCACATATATTGCAAGCCCTCTCCTCCTTTGCCATTATCCAAAGACCCAAACATCACCAACTGGTCTTTTAAGGCTTCGGTTTGAAATCTTTCAGGCCTGTTCAAAGTACACTTAAAAGATAGTTTCCCGGGTTTATCAGCTGTCAGGCGTATCATCATCACCTGATCGGGATAGCTGGTAAATATTTCCCGTTTATAATGAACACCATCCTGCTGATAACGAACTCTCACCACAGCCTCTTCTATATCAAGCTCTCTGTAATACTCTTTATAGGCGGCTTTATGATTAAAATCTATCCATAAATCGCCCAAAGTTTGAAAAGACCCAAAAGGCACATGGGCCCCATTTCCGTGACCACTCCCTTTTCCTTTACAAATTTGTGTTTTATTGGTGAGTTTGGTGGCTTGCTTATACTTCCCTTCGAATAATAACTGACGAATCTTTGCCACTGCCGCAAAAGCCTCGGGATTATCGTTATCAGCCTTACTCCCCGACCACATACTCTCTTCGCTTAGCTGTATCCGTTCTTTATTCACATCTCCAAAAACCATAGCGCCCAATGAACCATTACCTAAAGGCAAAGCTTTTAGCCATTCTTTGTCATCTTTCCAGGCATTCTTACTATCGGGCACCGAAGCGTCTGCAGGCGTTTGATACCAAAGTTTAAGCCCGGGAGCCTCCCTCTCAGGAAGCTGAAGCGACATCAGAGTAAAAAGCAGAGCTGCCAATAAAAAGGTAAATACATATTTCTTTTTCGAAGCACTATTATTCTTTATCATCTTTCTACCTGTTTAATTCTTTAACACCTTTAATTGCTTTGGCCTTTAACTGATGTAAATCGAAAACCACTATCTCATTCTTCCCTTCTTTTAAAAAAGGCTCAGGACAATATAAAGTATATTGAGGACCAATATCCCAGTAACGCCCTAAATTATGGCCATTTACCCACACCAGACCTTTTTGATACTTCGACATATCGATATATGTATCTGCTACCTGGTCCAATGTAAATTCTCCTTTAAAGAAAACCCCTTGTTTAGCAGTATTCTCCGAAGGTTTTAAGTTTTGAATATCATCGGTATCCATGGGTAAACTATACACTTCCCAGTTCATCAAAGTCATTCCGTTTAAGGTAACTCTTTCGGTAATTCCCTTTCTGTCAATAAGTTCTTTAGCAAAATTGATTCTTCCCATGCCTTCAACAAAAATCTCTAATACCGGGTTCTTGCTGTTCGATTTAGGTAAGTCAATAGAGGTTTCTCCCTTAGACCTGTCGATAGAACCAATATATTTACCATCTACAAAAAC
>Ga0256827_10000439_pt1 | contig 25988 bp, 21 predicted proteins | sample CV84metaG_FD_185977 | JGI IMG/M metagenome (GOLD analysis project Ga0256827, IMG submission 185977) | Hydrothermal vent microbial communities from East Pacific Rise, Pacific Ocean - CV84 | ecosystem: Environmental > Aquatic > Marine > Hydrothermal vents | place: Pacific Ocean: East Pacific Rise...
CGACGGTAGTAATTTAAAAAATGTTTTCATAAGCTATACAAATTCTTTTTTACAAAACTACAAAGCTAACAATAGCAATACTATGTTGTATAACAGTTCGTGATATTCAATTTATTTATTGATATATATCAATAAATATGATTAATTTATTAATTTTGCGAAATAAAAAAAGTTTATGAGTATTAATTGTTCAGAATGTGAAAATAGGTCGTCTTGTTTTAATGAGTTGTCAATTAATGAATTAAATAAGATTTCAGAAAAGAAATCAGAAATAGTTTATAAAAAAGGCGAAATAATTATTAAGCAAAACACATTTGCAAGCCATATCTATTTCATTAAGAAAGGATTAGTTAAAATTTACTTAGAAAACAAAAAGAAAAATCTTATAATTGAAATAGCCGGACAAGGTGCTATGCTTGGACTTTCATCGTTAAATTACAATAACAAGTACAACTTTTCGGTTTCGGCAATAAGCGATGTTGAAGCATGCGAAATTGACATAGAATTTTTAAATACTATTGCTAATAATAATGTTGGTTTTTCATCAAATATCATAACCCAACTAAATGGCATGCTCGACAAATTAATGAGCAAGGTTAATTGTTTGTCGCAAAAAGATTTGCGTTCTAGAACAGCCGAGTTATTAATAGATTTTGCCGATAATGTATATAAGTCAAGTAAATTTGAGATTGAGTTATCGAGAAATGAATTAGCCGAGTTAACAAACATGGCTGTAGAAAATATTGTAAGAGTTTTAAAAGAATTTGATAGCCTGAACTACATATCTTTAAAGGGTAAAAATATTGAAATTACAGACTATAATAAATTGAAAGAAATAGCGTCTATCTATAGATAATAGAACATATCTATAAATATAGATATTATGTTATTTAACAGTGTAAATAAGTATATTGTTGTGTTACAACAAGATACTTTTAATTTAGAATTTCTACAAATTAAGAAATGAGTTGTATAACATTTGTTAGATTCTGTTTTATACTTAATTTTGTTGATATATATCATTTAATGTAAAAAAATGAAGAAATAAATTAAATTTTATTAGATGAAAAAGACATCGCGTAAAGATTTTATTAAAATTTCGGCAGTTGGAGCCGGTAGTCTTGCTTTAGCAAACCCTGTTTTAAATTGGGTACCGGGTTTTTTTCCAAAAGAAAAAAAACCAATTGACGAATCAGAAGCAAAACGTTTTCCTACTTTTTGCGAAGTTTGTTTTTGGAAATGTGCAGGTTTCACATATTTAGATGCAAACGGAGAAATCCAAAAAATTATAGGTAACGAAAACGACCCTCACAGCAACGGACGTTTTTGTCCACGTGGAACCGGTGGCGTTGGAATGTATTACGACAAAGACCGATTAAAATGGCCTCAAAAAAGAATTGTTAAAAATGGCAAATCTTATTATGAAAGAATTTCGTGGGACGAAGCATTAGACTTTATCGCCGAAAAAATGAAAGGTATCGCCGAAAAGCATGGACCAGAAAGCATGGCATTATTATATCATGCAAGTAGTGGTTCGTACTTTAAACACTTAATGAAAGCATACGGAACAAAAAATATTGCTAAACCTTCGTATGCTCAATGTTTAGGTCCAAGAGAAGCCGGATTTGTTGCAACATATGGAGCAGGTGTTAGCTCACCAGAACCAACCGATGTGAAAAACACAAAATGCCTTGTTCTTATTGGAAATCATGTTGGCGAAAATATGCACAATGGATATGTGCAAGAAGTTTCTGATGCAATAGACCGTGGTGCTTCAATAATTACAGTTGACCCAAGATTTTCTACAATTGCAAGTAAATCAAAATATTGGTTACCAATTAAACCGGCAACAGATATAGCACTGTTATTAGCATGGATACACGTAATTATATACGAAGACTTATATGATAAAAAATATGTAGAACAATACACATTTGGTTTTGATGAATTAAAAGCTCACGTTAAAAATAATACACCGGAATGGGCTTATACAAAAACAGATGTTAAACCAGAAGATATTAGAAATTCTGCTTACGAAATGGCAAAAGCATCTCCGGCAGTTATTATTCACCCTGGTCGTCATACAACTTGGTATGGTGACGACACACAAAGAACAAGAACCATTGCAATACTTAATGCTCTTTTAGGTTCTTATGGTAAAAAAGGCGGTTGGTATTTTCCTGAAAAGAAAAAAGTACCACACTATCCTGCACCTGCATATCCGCACCCACATTGGACTTGGAAAGATATTACCAGACCAACATACAAAAGTGCCGGAACAGGAATATCTAACGATTTAATAAAAGCTTCGTTACCCGATAACAAAAGCGAACATAAAATAAAAGGCTGGATTGTAGTAGGCACAAATCTACTAACCACTATCCCCGGAAAAGAAAATACAATTAAGGCAATGAAAAACCTTGAGTTATTAGTAGTTGTAGATACAATGCCAATGGAAATAACTCAATATGCCGATATAATTCTGCCGGAATGTACATATTTAGAAAGATACGATGATATCAGAAGTAGTCAGCACCGTTTTCCTAATATTGCCCTACGTATGCCAGCAGCAGAACCAAAATGGGAAAGCAAACCAGGTTGGTGGATGGCAAAAGAACTAAGTAAACGATTAGGTTTAGAAGATTACTTTAAATGGGATAATGTAGAAGAACAATTAGATTGGAAGCTACAACAAATGGGTACATCTCTTAAAGAAATGCAAAAAATAGGAGTAAAAAGATTTGATAAAGAAAAAGAACTTTATTTAGCCGACGGCGAAGAATATTATTTTAATACCGATACAGGGAAAATAGAATTATATTCCATAGATTTAGAAACAAAAGGTTACGACCCAATGCCAAAATACACAGAGCATAAACAACCCGAAGATGGTTTTTTTCGCTTAATATATGGTAGAGCTCCTATGCACACTTTCGGAAGAACCATCAACAATCCAAATTTAGATGATTTAAAATCGGAAAATAAATTATGGTTAAATCCTAAATCAGCAAAACTGCTTGATTCCCAATTTGATAAAGGTTTAAAAAATAATCAAGAAGTATGGTTGCGAAATCAAGACGGAGTAGTTTCTAAATTTCCGATAAAAGTTAGGATTACAGAAAGAATTAGACACGATTCTATATACATGATACATGGTTTTGGAAAATCTAACAAAAAACTTACAAATGCATATGGAAAAGGAGCCAGCGATTCCGATTTAATTACCAATATTAAAATAGACCCTATTATGGGAGGAACAGGAATGAGAGAGAATTTTGTAGAAATTTTAGAATACAATCCAAATAAAAAGGAGGCATAAGATATGAGATACGCAATGGCAATGGACACAAAAAAGTGTGTCGGATGTAGCGACTGTGTAGTTGCATGTCAAACAGAAAATGCAGTTCCAATAGGATATTGCAGAGATTGGATTGTAGAAAACGTAGAAGGTACTTATCCTAATTTAGAGCTTGAGTTACGTTCGGAAAGATGTAACCACTGCGATAACACACCTTGTGTTAGAACTTGCCCAACCGGTGCAAGCCACGTAATAGAAGGCGGTATAGTAAAAGTTACCCACGACGAATGTATTGGTTGCGGAGCTTGTATAGAAGCTTGCCCCTACGATGCACGTTATTTTCATCCTGATGGATATGTTGATAAATGTACTTTTTGCGACCATAGAGTTGCAAAAGGACAAGAAACAGCCTGTGTATCAGTTTGTCCAACTAAGTGTTTGTATTTTGGCGATTTAGACGATGCTAACTCACCTGTAACAAAAATACTTAAAGAAAGAAAATGGAAAGTTAATGCTCCAGAAGCAGGAACTAAACCACAAGTTTATTTTTTAATATAATTCTGATAATATAAAAATATAAGAAATGAAAGAAGAATTATTTGTTAGCGGACGGGACATTCCTTTTATCGATCCTGTTTTACATATTTGGCACTGGCAGATTCCACTATACCTTTTTGTTGGTGGTTTAGCAGCAGGGCTAATATTTTTTGCTTCATATTTTTTCCTTAAAGGAAAAGAAGATGAATATCCTATTGCAGTTAAAATAGCTCCATTTTTAGCACCTATTGTAATTGTTATAGGTTTAGCAGTTTTAGTACTAGATTTACGCCACCCAGCATATTTTTGGCAATTGTATACAACAATTAGAATAGACTCGCCAATGTCTTGGGGAGCGTGGACACTTGGTGCAATAATGCCATTATCTATATTGTGGCCAATTAGTTACATTAAAGATTTGCAAAAATATTTCGAAAATAGCTTGTGCAAAATGCCATATAAACTAATTACTTGGGTAATAAAACTAATAGATAGATATTGGATTTTAGAATGGGTTTACGAAATGTCAATAAAACTTAGAAAACCAATAGCGATAATAAACATAATATTATCTATTATACTTGGAGTTTACACAGGTATTTTGTTATCTGCATTTAATGCACGACCATTGTGGAACACTTCATTATTAGGTCCTCTGTTCTTAGTCTCAGGTCTTTCTACAGGAGCAGCAGCAATAATGTGGATGGCTAAAGACCATCACGAAAAAATAGCATTTAGCAAAATTGACCTTTTATTAATTGGAGTAGAATTGTTTTTTATAGTTCATATGTTTATGGGTTTTTTGGCAAGTACTGCCGTACAACAAGAAGCAGCAGCATTATTTCTTGGAGGTGAATTTACAGCTGTATTCTGGGGTTTCTTTGTATTTGTTGGATTAGTCTTTCCGGCAATATTAGAAACTATGGAATTATTTGGATATAAAATACCTATTTCAATACCTGCATTTTTTATACTTTTCGGAGGAGCATTATTTCGTTTTATAATGGTAGATGCAGGACAAATAACAAGATATTTATACTAAAAACATATAAAAATGGAAGATAAGAGTAAAAAATATATGAATCCGTATCTTGCAGGAATAATCCTAGGATTAGTGATTATGTCCGCTTTCTTTTTTAGTGGCGAAGGCTTAGGCGGAAGTGGTGCTTTCAAAGATATTGTTAAAACAACAGTAGTTAATATTGCACCAGAATATTCTGCAAATTCGCACTATTTTAAATCGGCAGTAGAATCGGAGCATAGCCCAATAAAAACTTGGTTAATATTTGAAGTTTTAGGAGTATTATTAGGTGGTGTTATATCCGGAGCATTTGCCGGAAGATTAAAACTAAAGGTTGAACACTCGCCTAATATTACATCACGAACAAGAATAATTTTTGCAATTATTGGAGGAGCTTTATTTGGTATTGGCTCACAACTCGGAAGAGGATGTACATCGGGAGCAGGACTTAGCGGAATGGCTGTTATGTCTGTTTCAGGATTTTTATCGGTAGCAGCAATATTTGGCTCGGGCTATTTATTTGCTTGGTTTTTCAGAAAATTATGGATTTAATAATATAAAGATATGGCACCAATATTTGAACAAGGAAGTGAATGGAATTTTTTAGCAGCTCTTTTTATAGGAATTGCTTTTGGTTGGGTGCTCGAAAGAGCAGGTTTCTCAACATCACGTAAATTAGCAGGTGTATTCTACGGATACGATTTTGTTGTAATAAAAGTTTTCTTTACCGCAGCAATTACCGCAGCAATAGGACTTCTATTTCTAAACTTTTTCGGAGTATTTGACTTTGAAAGCGTTTGGATGCCTACAACATACACTTGGCCTACTTTAGTAGGAGGTATAATAATGGGATTAGGTTTTGTTACAGGTGGATTTTGCCCAGGAACAAGCGTTTGTGCAGCGGCAACAGGCAAACTCGATGCTCTTGCCTTTATAGGAGGTATAGTTATCGGAATTTATTTCTACAGCTTTACCTACGAACCATTATGGGAAACACTTAGAAAAAGTGGCAAACTAGGAAAAGTAAAAATAGGAGAATTAATAGGTGTGCAAGAAGGTCTTGCTGTTCTATTATTTATTCTGTTTGGATTGTTTGCTTTTTGGTTTGTTGATAAAATCAAAAAAACATATAATATTAAAGATGTTGAATATTAATATTTAATACTATGAATAATAAAAATATTTTTGGAATAGTCCTTTTACTGATTTTAGGTGTATTTATTGCATTTACTACTGTAAAAACAGGCGAAAGAGAACAAATTTCTCCAGACCAATTACATCATAAAGTAATTCAGAAAAATAGATATTTTTCTCCCGAAGAAGTAGCAAATTTCATTATTTCGGGCGACCCATCTATTCAATTAATTGATGTAAGAGACCCTAAATTTTATAATAAATTTACTTTAAAAGCTGCTACAAATATTCCTTTAAAAGAGATTTTAAAAGAAGAAAATCTTTCAGATTATTTTGACCAAGATGTTTATAGAACAATTATTTTCTCTAACGGAAGTAGCGATGCTAATGTAGCGTGGCTACTTGTTACTCGTTTAGGTTATAAAAATGTTTATGTAATGAAAGGTGGTCTTAATGCTTGGGTTGATCAAATTCTGCAACCAAAAGAACACTCGGTTGTTTGGGATAGAATTGACGACGAAATGTATCAATACAGAAAAGGTGCAAGCGAATATTTTGGCGGTAGCAAAGCTGCTTCTGATGATGGTGGAGCAGCTCCAAAACCAAAAAAAGCAATTAAAAAACATAAGAAAAAAGAAGTTGAAGGAGGTTGTGGCTAATAATTAGTAATTTGATAATTATTAATTAGTATTAACATTAAATTAATGAAAATGAAAATAATAAATAAAATATTAATCCTTACAATGACAGTTTTTATTGTCGGTTGTGGAATAGATGATAGTAAAAAATATGTACTATCTCCCGAAGAAACTCTTAATGCATATATCAATAAAGAAGATATATTAAGTCCTGAAAAATTATCTAATATAATTCTTTGCAAAAAGGATACACATCTTTATCAATTTATTGATTTACGCACACCACACGATTTTATTGCAAACCATGTAAAAGGAGCGATAAACATACCTGCAAAAGATATTTTAGACGAAAAAAATATTGAAATATTAAATCAAGATGAAAAAATAAATATTTTGTATTGCAAAAATACCTGCGATGCAATAAACTCTTATTTAATACTTAAGCAGTTAAACTACAAGAACAATAAAATTGCCTTGGGTGGTTTCGAGTTTATTAACGATTATATTGTTGATAACTATGGGATTAGAACTGGTGTTTATTACGATGAAAAACCAAGATTTGATTTTCTTCGTTTAGTTGCAGGAACAGATGCTCCAACAAAAACAAAGGTTAATAAACCAACAGTTATTGATGTAAATCCAAATAAAGTAATTAAGGATTTTGACGAAGAATGTCCAGATTTGAACTAATTTGAAAAATAAAAAACTATGAAAAAATATTTTATAATTTCATTATTTGCGTTAATCACAGTTTTATTTTCATCTTGCGAAAGATATTATAACCCGGGATTAAACCTAAAAACTGTACAAGAAGATACCGTTACCGGAAAAGACATTGATGTTCTGTTACGATACATCAATAACTCTGGCGATTACATTAACAGCAAGGGAATGCCAAATATGATTTCTGCCGAAAATGTTAACGACAACCTATCGGAATATTTTGTTATTGACACTAGAAGTAAAGAAGAATATGTTGACGGTCATATAAACGGAGCAGTAAATGTTCAAATACCTAAATTGATAGAGTATTTAGAAAAAAATATATCGCCAAGTTCTTACGATAAAATTATTATTGCTTGCCACTCTGGTCAATCAGCAAGTTATGCAACATCTATTCTACGATTAATTGGCTATAACAATGTTTATGCTATGAAATATGGTATGAGTGCTTGGAACAAAACTTTAGATAAATGGTCGCCAAACATATCAAACAAATATGCAAATAAATTAGAAACAGCTGACAATCCTAAAGTAAAAGAATATCCATATCCAGATATTGAAACAGGAGAACATTGTGGGGCTGAAGTGCTAGCGGCAAGAGCAAAAACTGTATTGCATACCCCTTTTCATAATTTAAAAATTAGTGCCGACAGAGCTTTCTCCGATAGTAGCTTTTATATTATCAACTACTGGCCAAAGGATAAATACCTTAAAGGTCATATACCCGGAGCTGTGCAATACTCTCCAAGGCAAGATTTAAAAAACACAAGTTTCTTAAAAACATTACCAAACGATAAAAAAATATTGGTTTATGGTTTTACCGGACAAACATCAGCTTTTATTGTTGCTTACCTTAGGTTGTTAGGATACAATGCTTTTACAGTTGGGTTTGGAGCAAATAGTTTTATGCACGATATTTTAGTTAAACGAGAACATTGGAATGGATTTAAAGCATCAGAAAAATTAAATGATTTTCCTATGATTAAAGGCGAAAATCCAACCGATAAAAAGTTTGAAGAAACTATTAAAAATGCAGGTAATGCCAGAGGAAGTGCAAAACCTAAAAAAGCTGTAAAAAAACGTAAGAAAAAAGAAGTTGAAGGTGGATGTGGTTAATAAATAATTGATTATAAATTAAAAAAGTCTTCAGAAATGAGGGCTTTTTTTTTATACTAAAATCACAGAACTTTTCAGTTTTTTTTAAACCAACTATAATTAAATGATTTAAAATTGAGAAAATTTATTTACATTTGATGATTATTAACAACAAATATAGTAACTATAAAAAAAAAGATTATGAAGGTTAAATTATTATTTTCGCTATTATTTTTATCAATATCAATGTTTTCACAATCTTGGATAGGAGTGCCGGAAACAACAAAAACAACAGCAAAGCCCACTTTGAGTGATTATCAAAAATCATTTAATGAATATTGGGCAGATAAAAATGTAAAAGATGGATATTATATAGAAAATGGTATCAAGAAAAAAGCTTATGGTTGGAAACAGTTTTTACGATGGGAGTATTATTGGGAATCAAGAGTAAATCCGCAAACAGGAGAGTTCCCAAGCTCAGAACAATATGCCACAGCTCTTAATCAATACAAACAAAATAATTTAGAGCGTTCTGCATCAGGTAACTGGACAAATTTAGGACCAAGTTCTTCCAATGGAGGATATAGAGGTGTAGGCAGAATTAATTGTATAGCATTTCACCCAACTGATAATAATACATTTTGGGTTGGTACACCAGCAGGTGGATTATGGAAAACAACAAATGGAGGAAATACATGGACAGTTTTAACCGACCAAAATGATGTGTTAGGTGTTAGCTCTGTTATAATACCATCAGATTATGAAACTTCTAACACAATATATATTGGCACAGGTGACAGAGATCATAAAGATAATCATGGTATAGGTGTTTTAAAATCTACAGATGGAGGTAATACGTGGCATACAACAGGATTAGTTCAAGATTTATCTGATGCTTATTCTGTAAATCAAATGTTAATAGACCCTACAAATAATAATATTTTATATGCAGCAACATCTACAGGAATTTATAAAACAACAAATGCAGGAAATAATTGGACAAAAATTTTAAATGATTATTATATTGCAGATATAGAATTTAAACCAAATGATCCTTCAATAATATATGCTTCGGGACGTTGGTATGCAAAAATATACAAATTAACTAATAATGGTAGTAATGTTTCAACTGTTTATAGCAATAATTCTGGCGACGGAGCTCAACGCATAGAACTAACTGTTACAGCAGCAAATCCTAACATTGTTTATGCTGTTGTTACAAATTCGGAAAGTGGTTTAAGAAAAATTTTAAAATCTATCGATAGTGGAAGTAGTTATTCTGCTGTTTTTACACCAGGAAACCCACCTACCGCATCGCAACCAAATATTTTAAGTAACAAAAAAAATGGAGATGCAACAGGAGGACAAGGTTCTTACGATTTAACATTAATAGCTGACCCTAATAACGAAAATATACTTTATTGTGGAGGTGTAAACACATGGAAATCAACAGATGGTGGGGTTAGTTGGGAATTGAATAATTATTGGACACCGTCTGGTTGTAGTGGTTGTGAAATTGCCCATGCCGATAAACATTATTTTGCTTATAATGGTTCTACTTTATTCGAGTGTAATGATGGCGGTTTATACAAAACAAACGATGGATCTAACTGGACTAGCATATCTAACGGCATAAAAAACAGTCAAATATACAAACTTAGTGTATCGCAAACAGTAGCTAATGCTACACTTACAGGCTTGCAAGATAATGGTTCAAAATTATTAAAACCAAATGGAACATGGAAAGATGTTAAGGGTGGTGATGGAATGGAGTGTATAATAGATTATTCTAATTATAACATTCAATACGCAACATATGTTAGAGGTCAAATTACAAGAACAATGAATTTATGGTCTAATAAAACCGACATAGAACCATCTAACGCAGGCAATGGAGCTTGGGTAACGCCATATATTATACACCCCTCGGAACCAACTATTTTATATGCCGGATATGCCAATGTATGGAAAACTACAAACAGAGGAAATGCTTGGACAAAAATATCTAACATAAATAGCTCAGATAAACTACGTTCTATGGCAATATCTATTTCAAATCCTGATAATATTTATGTTGCCGATAAAGAAAAAATATGGAAAAGCATAAATGCCGGTAATAATTGGACAAATATAACAAATAATTTACCTTCATCAAACGTAATTACATCAATTGCAGTTAAACACGACGACCCAAATACAGTATGGGTAAGCCTAGGTGGGTATAACTCTAATGTTGTTTATCAAACAACAAATGGAGGAACTAATTGGACTAATATTTCTACAGGTTTACCTAATATCCCTGCCAGTACAATTGTTGAAAACAAAGATAATACCAACGAAACAGAATTATATCTTGGAACAGATTACGGTGTATATGTAAAATTAGGTAATTCTAATTGGGCACTTTTTAATACAGGTCTTCCTAAAGTTGTTGTTTCTGAATTAGATATTTATTATGATGATAATTCTGAAAATAACAAAATACGTGCTGCTACATATGGTAGAGGATTATGGGAAAGCGATTTGATAGGACAAGTAGATTTAACAGTAGATTTTTCGGCAAATAACACTACAATATCAGAAGGCGAAATGGTTACCTTTACAGATTTAAGTACAGGTTCTCCAACATCATGGCAATGGGAATTTGAAGGTGGCGAACCTGCAAATTCAGATGTTCAAAACCCAACAGTAACTTATAATACAGCAGGAACATATCAAGTGAAATTAACAGTATCTAATGCAACAAGTTCTGATGATGAAACTAAAATAGATTATATACAAGTGAACGACAATAGTTGCGACGATCTTTTATCTGATTACTCAATGGGTTTTGAAGAAAATGAAAATATTTCTGGTTGGACGCTTGAAGATGTTAATGATGATGATACTACTTGGGCATTATATAATAGTGCTGCTTATGCACATTCAGGAGACAGACTTGCCGGTATAATACATAATCCTGATATGGCAATGGACGATTATCTTTATACTAAATGCTTTGATTTAAACGACAATAATCAATACGAATTATCTTTTTGGTATAGGGTTTATAACAGTTCTTCTCCAGAAAAAATAGAAGTGAAATATGGAACTGCAACAAATCACTCTCAAATGTTAAATACAATAATTGATCTTGAAAGTATTAGTAACGACAATTACACACAAGCTACAGCAACATTTAGCCCTGCTCAAACAGGAGAATATTATATTGGATTTCACGGATATAGCGATGCCAATATGCAATATCTATTTATTGATGATATTAATATAAAAGATGTTACATTAAGTTGTGTGTTAGATTTAAACAAAGATAATATCAATGTTTATCCTAATCCAAGCAATGGCTTGATAACAATAAGTGGTATTGAAGATAACAAAGCACTTATAACAATAATAGATGTAACTGGTAGAACAATATTTAAAAAACAATATAATTCTATATCTAATACATTATCAATAAATTTAGCAGAACAAAACGAAGGAATATATAAAATTATCATAAATCAAGATAATAAAACAATTAACAAAACAATTGTTTTACAAAGGTAATACTCAAACTTTACAGACAAACCATAATTTTTACGGTTTGTCTGTAAAATCAAGAGTCTGATAAGCTGTTAAACATCAATTTATTTCATCTTAATTTAAATAATAAATACAAATATTTTTTTTGCAAAATGAAACTTAAAAAAGATTTTTTTTTAAATGATGTTTTAGAAGTAGCTCCAAACTTATTGGGAAAAACTCTTGTAAGAAAGTTTGCCGATGGCACAATAAAAAAATATATAATTACTGAAACAGAGGCGTATAGAGGCGAAGAAGATTTAGCATGCCATTGTAGCAAAGGTAAAACCCCAAGAACATCAATAATGTACGAAGAAGGTGGTAAAATTTATGTATATTTAATTTATGGAATGTATTGGATGTTGAATTTTGTTTGTTATAAAGAAGGTGTACCGCAAGCAGTATTAATTCGTGGTATTGTGGGTTTTAACGGACCGGGCAAACTTACCAAAGAACTCCAAATTAATAAAGATTTTAACAATAAGGATATCTCAATAACAAAAGAAATTTGGATTGAAAACAACAATAAAACAGCAGAATACAAAACAAAACCAAGAGTTGGCATAGACTATGCCGGCGAAATATGGAAAAATAAAGCTTGGCGATTTATTAAAATCTAAAGGGCGAACTTATAAAAATACAAGTTGCTTTTTGTCTATTACATCAAAAAACTTTAACTTCGTGGCTTATGAAATTATAAAATCATTATTATGAAAAAAGCACTTACATTATTATTTCTTATATCTATAACAATTAGTTTTGCACAAAAACACAGATGTAGCAGAGCATATCATCATAAAACAGCAACAACACTCCATAGCGATTCTATAAATGTTTTACATTACACAATAAATTTGAATATTACAGATTTTACATCGCATATAATATCAGGAAATACAGAATTACAAATTACGCCTGTTGTAGATAACCTAAATAATATTGCATTAGATTTATTACAATTAACAATAGACTCAATAAAAATAAACAATACAATAACAACATTTTCTTATAACGACACACTTATCAATATAAACACACTGTCGACTATAAATCAGTCTGATACAGTTTTTGTAACAGTATATTATCATGGGCAACCACAAATAGACGCATCAAACTGGGGAGGTTTTTATTTTGATAATAATTATGCATACAATTTGGGGGTAGGTTTTGATGCCGACCCGCATAATTATGGTAGAGTTTGGTATCCTTGTATTGATGATTTTATTGACAGAGCAACATATACTTTTAATATTATTACTCAAGACACTAAAACAGCTGTGTGTAATGGTACTTTAGAAAATGAAATAGATAATGGCGATGGAACTAAGACCTACACTTGGGAATTGCACAATACAATACCTACTTATTTAGCATCAATTGCAGTATCTAATTATTCGGCAGTTAAAGATACTTTTAACGGTAGTTTAGGAAATATACCTATCGCTATTTATGTGCCACCTTCACTTGTAGGAAGTGCACAATCAACTTTTGTAAATTTAAAACCCACATTAGCAGGATTTGAAAGCGATTATGGTCCATATAGATGGGAAAGAGTTGGTTATGTTGCTGTACCTTTTAGCTCAGGAGCTATGGAACATGCCACAAATATAGCTTTGCCAAAAGCAGCAATAAACGGTTCTCTTACCTACGAAACACTTTATGCACACGAGCTTTCGCATCATTGGTTTGGCGATTTAGTAACTTGCCGAACAGCAGGCGATATGTGGCTTAACGAAGGTTGGGCATCGTACTCAGAAGCAATATTTAAAGAAAAAATTTATGGATATTCTGCATTTAATACTTATGTAAAAGATAATCATAAAGATGCTTTAAATAAAGCCCATATAGAAGACGAGTCTTATCTCGCTTTAATTAATGTGCCTCATAAATATACTTATGGCAAAACAGTTTACGACAAAGGAGCTGATGTAGCTAATACATTAAGAACTTATCTTGGCGATGATTTATTCTTCTCAGGAATACAAAATTATTTAAATACATTTAAATATTCCGATGCATCAAATTATGATTTTCGTGATAATTTAAGCTCTTTTACAGGAGTAGATTTAACAGATTTTTTCGATGGTTGGGTTTTTCAAGAAGGATTTCCTCATTTTTCTGTAGATTCATTTACTGTAAATAATATTGGTGGGGGAGATTACGAAGTAGAAGTGTTTATGAAACAAAAAAAAGCTACTAATCCTAATATTATAAACTCTAACAGAATACCTGTCTCTTTTATTAAAAATGATTGGACAAGCATTGATACGCTAGTATTTTTTAATGGAGAAACAGGTTCTGAAATTTTTACAATACCATTTAACCCTATTGGTGTGTGGTGCGATAAAGAAGGAATGATATCTGATGCTACTTTAGACGATTATAAAGTTATAAAAAATATTTCTGCTATTGTTTTAAATTATAGCGAATTTACCATGTATACAAACTCAATAGAAGATTCTGTTTTAATAAGAGTTGAACATAATTTTGCTGCAGCCGATGGTTTTAAAACACCAATACCAGGTTTGGTTATCTCAAAAGAACACTATTGGCGTATTGACGGAGATATAAACCCAGAATTTATTTCGCAAGCTAAGTTTGAATACAAAGCAAGTTTAAACGATAGTATTTTAATGAAAAACAATAATGCCGATTCTTTAGTATTGCTTTATAGAGCCGACAGAGCCCACGATTGGGAGATAACAAGCTTTTTTAAAAATGGAGTAGATTATTTTGGATCATTAAAAAAAGATACTTTTCAATTAGGCGAATATTGTTTTGGAATTTGGGATTGGGAAGCTTACGACGATATTAATAAACATATTAAAAATAATAACAGTGAGTTGAAAATATTTCCAAATCCAACAAGTGGTGTTTTTACAATAGAAAATAAAGGAATCGATAGTATTATTATTTTTGATATAAAAGGTAATATTGTAAAACAAATTAATAATATAGATAAAAATATAACAACAATTAATGTTGATATTAGTAAAGAAGAAAATGGTATTTATTTTGTGAAAACTTCTATTTTAGGTAAAAATATTATTAAAAAAATAATTAAAAATTAAATAAATTTAGGGTCTTTCTTTTTCAGATAAATATTTATAACCTTTTATTAATCCAAAACAATTTTTAGAATTACAATTACATTTAAAAGGGCTACTCATATCATATTCTGTAGTTAAATAATTAAACGTAATATGCTCGCCTTTTTTAATATCTCTTAGTGCATTAAAAGTCATATCCTTAAGATTACAAAAACTATTTGGCTCGCAATTGTGATTTAAAAATCGCCAAAAATAGTCAGGTTTATCTGTAATGTCGATATTTGTCGGAGGTTCAACATGCTTGCTTTTGGCAATTTGCACAGAGTATTTACTGGGCTTTTCTACAATTATATCGGTATTTATTTTAAAGATTACTTCGCCTTTTTCTATGGTATTTATTGCAAATACACCAAAATAATTGTTTGTTTTTCTTATTTCTACTTTATTATATAGTGTCATTAAAATTTATTTTAAAAAACAAATGTACTAATTGTATTTAGCTTTTTTGGGATTTAAACAAATTTATTTTTTCCTTTTAAGCAGGTAGGGTCTGCTGAAAAGCTCTGAGGTGTATTAGATTTTTATTTTCTGAAATACGGATTTAGGACAAAAAATAACATTTTTTAAATATATACATATATAAATACCTTATTATATGTTTTATCTTTGTCAACTATTTTAATTATTAATTAAAAAAATATGAAATTATTATTATTGTCATTTTTAGTGTTATTTTCAAACTTTTTAATAAAAGGGCAATCCAGTGTAGTTGTTAATTCTACAACAGGATATAGTGTAACTGTAACATTAAATCCTGAAAAAGTAAACGCACCTAGTAGTTGCGATTGGGGATATTCTTACAGTTTAGATATTGGTTACGACATTAAATTTGCAGGCACAAACATTCCTTCTGATTTATACACCTTACAAGCAACTATAACTTGTGGGTCAACTAATCTTTCTTTTGACCTGCCAAATAATGCCGGTAAAGGAACTTCTACAACAAATACAGAATGGTCGACAACAACCGACTGCCAAACTGTAACCGTAAAATCTTTAAATTGCACTACATTTAATGTGTCTATAGAAGGGGACGGTATTCCTAATCAGACTGTAAGCACTGTTGTTTTACCTATTGAATTAAGATATATAGAACTGAACAAAACAGATAATAGCATATTTGTAACATGGAGTACCGAAACAGAGATAAACAATAATTATTTTATTGTTGAAAAATCTAAAGATTATTACAATTGGGAACAATTAGTAAAAGTAGATGGAGCCGGAAATTCAAATACTATTAATGATTATGTATTTGAAGATACAGAACCTTATATTGGCATTTCTTATTATAGGATTATTCAATTTGATTATGATGGAAAAAAAACAAGTTTACCTGTTAAATCTATAGAATTTAATGAGAAAAAGAAAATAAATATTTATCCAAATCCAACAAATAGATTTGTAACAATAACAGGTGTTTCAAAAGAGGAGTTAATAGGTATTTATAATATAAACGGAATAAATCTATTGCAAAATTTATCTATCAATTATAACAATAATATGTTAAATATTGATTTGTCTAATTTACCTGTTGGATTTTATTGTATAAAAACAAGTTTTGGTTCGGAAAATATTATTAAAAACTAAATTTTAGAATATTTGTAAAATAACTAAGCTGAAATTCTCTTCATTATTAGTATATACTCAATCAACTGACAAAGTGGCGTTTAAGAAAATAAAAAACCGACACATAGGCAGTTGGTTTTGAATTGGTATTTAGTTTGTAAGAAAGTTAAATAGAAAAATTAATTATAAACTTTAAAAATAGGAGGATAGAATTATGTTAGTAAAAAGAGAAACTTATCCAGCTTTATCTAGAGTATTTGGTGATTTTTTTGACAAAGAATTTTCTGATTGGGCGAATACAAACTACTCAGAAACAAATACAACTTTACCTGCAACAAATATAAAAGAAACAGAAAACGATTTTGTTGTAGAGGTTGCTGTACCTGGAATGGATAAAAAAGATTTTAATATTGATTTAAACGACAATCTTTTAACTGTATCGTCTAGTAAGAAAGAAGAGAATACAGAAGAAAATGACAAATACACAAGAAGAGAATATAGCTACCAATCATTTAGAAGGGTATTTACTCTGCCTAAAGAGGTTGTTGATGATGAAAAAATTACAGCAAAATACGAAAATGGGGAGCTTATAATTGTAATTCCTAAAAAGGAAGAAGCAAAACCTAAAGGACCTATGAAAATTGAAATTAAATAATAAAAAAAAGAGGTAAGTTTAACTTACCTCTTTTTTTTATTAACCTGAGATTAATAATTTAATTAAAGTATTAATCGAACTCAGGCTTATATTTTACAGTTAAAAACTATTCAGCTTTTTTACCCATAAAAGTTTTCATAAACAAGTCAATAAACACCATTATACCACCACCAAGCATAAGTGTATCAGGTAAAATACGGAACCACATCCAACCGTCCATATCTTGAAGTGCTTCGCGAGTTCTTGTATAATAATATCCCATTTCTGCGGCAGCTTTTGTTTGTTCCAAACCAATTATTAATGTTGGTAAAGCAAACAACAGCACACCAATAGTTAATGACCAAAATGCGATTTTACTCAATTTAGTATTCCATATCCAACCATTTGCCATTGCGTTTGCACGCGATGTCATATAAAGAAAAGCTATAGAAATATATCCAAAAGCACCAAGCAAGGCAATATGCCCGTGAGGCATAATTAAATAAGTACCATGCGAGTAGTAAGATATTGTTGGAGTATTAATTACCATTCCAAAGAAACCTGCACCAATCCAGTTTAATATAGCCGAACCTGCAATCCACATAAATGGAGTAGAAAAAGCATTAGTTTTACCTTCGGCTTTTTGTTCACGTTGATTTTTCCATGCTTCAATAATCATTAATGCAAGAGGAAGTGGCTCTAGAGCTGAGAAAATACCGCCAATTGCTATCCAATATTCATCTAATCCTTGCCAAAAATAATGGTGACCTACACCAAGTGTACCTGACATCATAATTAAAAATAGCTCGAAAAACATTACACGCTCAGCAGTTTTTTGCGATATTAAACCAAGTGAAACAGTCATAAAAGCAATTGTACCAGCAGCAAATAGCTCAAAAGTTAATTCTACCCAAAGATGAATTACCCACCAACGATAATAATCATCAACAGTAAAGTTTGGCATAATTTTGTGTATAGGCATCATACCTGCAATATAAAGAGTTGCAATACCAAATGCCGACCATATTATTGTTCCTACAAGCGGATTGTTTGTTGCCGATTTTTTAATTAAGGTTATAATTAGTAAGAACCAAAAAACAAGACCTATAACAAGTCCTATATCCCAAACTCTACCCAAGTTAAGTAGCTCTCTACCTTCGTTTCCAAGCCAAAACCAAGTGTCTCTCATTTGACCAGTTGCACCCATATAAAGTCCAATAACAGAACCTACTGCAACTACTAACAATGCTAACCAAAGTACATCAATAAGCCAAGGAAATTTATGGTCTTTGTTTGCAACCCAAGGAGCAATTAGTAAACCACCAACTAGCCAACCTACTGCAACCCAAAGAATTGCAAGTTGAGTGTGGATAGAACGAATTACATTAAAAGGTAAAATATCTTGCGAAAAAATAAAATCTTGTGTTGGGTCGGCATAAAGGTGAGCAAGATATGCACCCAAAAATAACTGTACTACAAAAAGTAGAGATACAATCGGAACGTATTTTAAAAGTTTCTTTTGCGATTTAAAAAGTTTTGTAACTGTTAAAGCAGGAGATAAATCTTCTTTTCTGTCTTTGTTGAAAAGATATTCGTATGATAAGAAAATTACAAGAATTGTTAATGTCCAAAGTAGCAAGAACTCCCATAACGAAACAATATGATTATTGTAAGATGTGTCTTGATCAACCAAAGGTTCTGCTGGCCAGTTGTTAGACCATGTTCTTTCTTCGCCCACTTTTCCTTCTGTTCCTGGGCGAATTGTTGATGCTACCATTTGCGACCAATCTACAAAAGCTGCTATTTTAATAGCTTCTTCTTTTAATATTACGCCACCTGCAAATGCTCGTTCTTTGTCGCCTTCAACAAGCATTTTTGTTAAACTTTCAACATTTTTTTTGTAAGCTGCTGCCGATGCATCAGTGTAAGTTACACCTGCCTCTAAAAGCTTTGTTTGCTCATGAAAATCTTGTTTCACACGCTCTTTTACAGCACCTCTCTCTATGTTTGTTAAATCTTTTGCCAATTTTCCATACATTTCGTTTCCATAAAAGTCGTATAAAAATTCTGCCCTGTGATGGAAAAATTCTGTAGAGAAATCTGGTCCCATATAAGCACCCATTCCTAACATAGAACCCCAATCCATTAAGTCAAATTCTTGAAAATAACCTTTCCCTTCTACAACATCGTCGTAGGTATAGAGCACTTCGCCCGATTGCGATTTAACTTCTTTGGCAATAGGAGGTACTTCCTTTTGTAAATTGGCAGTGAAATAAATCAAAGCCGCTACCATAAAAATGGCTATGAACCAGAAACTTGTATAAAGTCCCTTCTTGCTCATAAATTTGTCTAAAAATGTTTCTTTCATCTTTCTACTTTTTTAATTATTAATTTATTATTTACTTTTATTTTAATATACTACCTTATTGTGGTATTTATATGCAAAAAAAATCAAAATCTCCCAACATCCATATGATTAATATCATTAAGGGTAGTATTTTCTAAAGTTTTTACAAATGCCTCTTTGTTTTTTTCCCAAACAAAATGCATTGCACAAGGATTTTCGCTAGAGCATTCATGAAATCCAAGAATACAGGAGTTAAAACTATCCATTCCTTCAACAGCTTCTATTATTTTAGCTAAACTAATTTCGTTTAATTTTTTAGTAAATTTAAAACCTCCAACTCTTCCTCTAATACTTATTAAACAACCATGTTTTGCTAAATCGGTCATTAATTTAGTTAAATATTTATAGGGGATATTAAGTTGCTCGTGTAAGTATTTTGCCGAAAATAGCTCTTGTTCTCGACTTGCCATAAAAGTCAAAACACGAACGGCATACTCTGTTGTTTTTGTTAAAATCATAATTACTACACAAAGGTAGTATATTATTTTTATTCTCCAAAAAAAAGATTGATTTTCAAAACAAACTCTAAATGGAATATCGTGCTTGAGGTACAACATCAAGAGTTGAAAAATCTTTTTCTAAATATTTATAATATCCTGATATTGCAATCATTGCAGCATTGTCGGTTGTAAAACCGAATGAAGGAACAAATAGTTTCAGTTTCATTTGTTTTGCAAGCAATTCTAATTGATATTTTATTTCAGAATTTGCAGAAACTCCACCTGCAACAGCAATATGTTTTATACCTGTTTGTTTAATTGCTTTTGTAAATTTATCTAGTAATATTTCAATTATAGTACGTTGAATAGAAGCTGATAAATCATTTATATTTTCATCAATAAATTTATCATTTTCTTTCATTCTATCGCGTAGAAAATACAAGAAAGAAGTTTTTAAACCACTAAAACTATAATCTAAATTTTTTATTCTTGGTTTGTTAAACTGAAATTTATTAGCATTGCCAAGTTTTGCAAGTTTGTCTATAACAGGACCACCAGGGTATGGTAGTTTCATAACTTTTGCACATTTATCAAAAGCTTCGCCGGCAGCATCGTCAATAGTTTTGCCAATAACCTCCATATTTGTAGGCGATTTTACTATAACAATTTCTGTATGTCCACCAGAAACTAGTAGGCACAAAAATGGAAATTCCGGTTGATTTGTATCCTCTTCACTTTCTTTAATAAAATGTGCAAGTACATGAGCTTGCAAGTGATTAACTTCTATAAGTGGAATGTTATTGGCAATAGCCAATCCTTTGGCAAACGAAGTTCCAACAAGCAATGAACCAAGCAATCCTGGACCACGAGTAAATGCTATTGCATCAATATCTTTAACAGAGATACCGGCTTTTTTAATAGCATTATCTACAACAGGGATAATATTTTGCTGATGAGCACGAGAGGCAAGTTCTGGTACTACGCCACCAAATTCTTCGTGAACAGATTGATTTGCAATTAAATTAGATAGGATAAGTCCGTCGTTAATAACTGCTGCTGATGTGTCGTCGCAAGAAGATTCTATACCTAGTATTATTGCCATATTTGTGTGTTAGTATGCTCTTTCGTTTTTACCTTCTATATAATTTATGAAAGATGTATTTACAACTTTGTTTCCTCCTGGTGTTGGATAATCTCCTGTAAAATACCAATCTCCCAAATCGTTTGGTACTGCAACATGCAAGTTTTCAATAGATTGGTAAATGATATCTACATCAGCATTAATTACAGATGTTTTTAATAATTGAGATATTTTTTTTGATATTTCATCAGCTGTAAAAGGTTTATAAATTTCTTTTACATAATTAATAACTTTTTCTTTTGGTAGATGTTGCTGAGCTTTAGATTTTTTATAAACATCATCTATAATGTCTTCTTTTCCGGTGTCTTTAAGTAATGCAATTGCGGCTCTAAATGCAATAAAATCATTTAATTTTGCCATATCAATACCATAACAATCTGGGTATCTGATTTGTGGAGCTGATGATACTATAACTATTTTTTTTGGGTTTAATCTATCTAATATTTTAATAATACTTTTCTTTAAGGTAGTTCCTCTAACAATGCTATCATCAATAACAACTAGCGTATCTTTTTTATCATTAACAATGCCGTAAGTTACATCGTAAACATGACCTACTAAATCGTCGCGATTGTTATCTTGTGTTATAAAAGTTCTAAGTTTGGCATCTTTTATTGCTATTTTTTCTACCCTTGCTCTTTCGTGTATTATTTCTTTTATAGTTTCTAATGTGAGTTTGTCTTTATTTTTAAATAAAATTTCTGCTTGATGTTCTCTTAAATATACTTCAACACCTTTAACCATACCATAAAATGCAGTTTCTGCGGTGTTTGGGATAAACGAAAAAACGGTATTATCTAAATCGTAGTTAATAGTTTCTAATATTTTAGGAACAACTAATTCTCCAAGTTTTTTTCTTTCGTTGTATATATCGTAATCGCTACCACGCGAAAAATAAATTCTCTCGAACGAACAAGATTTTCTTGTTTTTGGTTTTCTTATTTGTTCTTCGTTAATAAAACCATCTTTTTTAATTATTAATGCATTACCCGGTTTTATTTCTTTTACAGTTTCTTTCGGCACATTCATTACTGTTTGAATAACAGGACGTTCCGAGGCAACAACAACAATTTCGTCATCGTGATAATAATAAGCAGGACGAATTCCCCAAGGGTCTCGCACTACAAAAGAGTCTCCGTGTCCAAATAAACCGGCTGCGGCATAACCTCCGTCCCATCTTTTAGAGCTGTTTTTAAGTATTTCAGAAATATCTACATTAGTTTCAATTAAAGGTGATATTTCTCTTTTAGAAAATCCATCTTTTTTAAATTTATTAAAAAGCTTTTCATTATCTTCATCAAGCCAATGTCCAACATTTTCTAATATTGTAACAGTGTCGGTGTAGTCTTTTGGGTGCTGACCTAAATCTAATAGCGATTCAAATAATTCATCTACATTTGTTAAATTAAAATTACCTGCCATTACAAGGTTTCTCGATTTCCAGTTATTTTCGCGCATCACAGGATGAACGTAGTCGATACTATTGTTTCCGAAAGTACCATAACGTAAATGACCCAAAAATAATTCGCCGGCAAAGGGTAAATTTTCTTTTGCCCAACTTACATCATTAATTAAATCAGGATTTTTTTCACGAACTTTTTCAAAATTGCCATTTATATTATCAAAAACATCTTTTATAGGTGTTGCTTTGTTAGATCTAACTCTGTCAATATATTTTTTACCTGCTGCTTGGTTAATTTTAATACTAACAACTCCGGCTCCATCTTGACCTCTATTATGTTGCTTCTCCATCAACAAATATAGTTTTTGCAAACCATACATCCAAGACCCATACTTGATTTGATAATATTCTAGTGGTTTTAATAATCTAATTAATGCAATACCGCATTCGTGTTTAATTTGTTCGCTCATCTTACCTTTATTAATGAATTTGCAAAGTTAAGATTTTTAATGTGAAATTCTAAATTAAAATATACGTATTCTGTATTTATCTAATATTTTACTCAATTTTTTTTTTAGTTTTGATAAAATATTTTAGAAAATCAAAATTTAATATTACATTAGCCGTAAAATTATAGACTCAATCCATTTAGATTTAAACTAAATTTAATGAAATTAAATATCATTAAGTACATATTATTATTGTTCTTGTTTGCTTCAAATATTTTGTATTCTCAGAATACCGATTCGTTGCGGCTTAAAGGAAAAATACTTGAATCTTCAACAGGAAATCCTATTCCTTTTGCAGGGATTTATTTAATGAAAACTACAATCGGAACAATTTCAGATAGTTTGGGTACATTCTCTTTAAATATTCCAAAAGATAAAATTAATGATACTCTAATTATTTCTTCAATTGGATTTACAAGATCTAAGCATACAATATCAAGTTTTAAAAATCTAAAAAAAATACAAATATATCTTAACGATTCTATTTATTTACTAGAAGAAGTTATTGCTATTGCGTATGATTATTTTGAAACATTGGAGTGGCAAAGCAAAAAAAGAGGATTAAAAGCAAAATATTTAACCTTTTCTACAAATGATATTGATAACGTATCTAACTTTATAAAGGTAATGCGTGGGCAATTCGGAAAATCTAAAGATAAAGGTAGTCTTTATAGGTGGAAAAGAGCTAATATCCCAAATTTTGGAAAAGATAATAGAATATTTCTAAGGTTTTTTGCCTGTCCGTATTGCCCTGCAGATGAAGATATAACAGTAACTATTATTATTAAAGATGATAAAGGTAGATATCCATTAAACGATAATGAAAAAGCAGAATTATTAGAAAATTTTTTTCAAGGTTTGTTAGATAAAACTTACGACCTAGGTGTAGATTTTACTCAACTTGTTAAAAGAAACAAGATTTATTATAAGAAAAATTCTATAGAACCATATTCTGGCAAATGTTTTGGATATTTCAAAAATGGACAAATGGGACTAAAAGGAGCAATTGAAGATGGTGTTAAGGTTGGCGAATGGTCTTATTGGTACTCGAATAGTCAACAAAAAATGCTAATTAATTATGCCGATGGCAAAAAAAATGGTAACTGGAAATATTGGTATAATAATGGCAAACCAAGAATTGATGCTCATTACAAAAATGGCAGAATGGTTGGTAAAAACACTTGGTGGTTCGAAAATGGAGTTAAGAAAAAAGTATCAATTTACGAAGATGGTGTTTTCAAAGCTAAAATAGAATGGGATAGTAAAGGAAGACTTGTTGAGAAAATAGGAAAAGTAGAGTAGGGGGGCTATAAATTATAAACCTGAGGATTATAATTTTCGAGATATTCGCCAATTTTTGCAACAAACATACCCCCCAAAGCACCGTCAACAACACGGTGGTCATAAGAAAGCGATAAAATCATTTTATTACGAATGCCAATTGTATCGCCAGTTTTTGTTTCGATAACTGCCACTTGTTTTTTTATTGCTCCAATTCCTAGAATTGCTACTTGCGGTTGATTAATAATAGGTGTACCAAAAATATTATTAAAAGTTCCGAAATTTGTAATAGTAAAAGTCCCTTCTTGAATTTCTTCGGGTAAAAGATTATTTTCTCTGCCACGTTTAGCTAAATCGTTTACAGTTTTTGCTAACCCGGTTAAGCTAAGTTTATCGGCATTTTTTATTACCGGAACAATTAAATTTCCATCGGGTAGGGCGGTTGCCATTCCTACATTTATATTTCTTTTCTTTATTATGTTATCGCCATCAATAGAAACATTTATCATAGGAAAATCTTTTAATGCTTTTGCAACAACTTCTATAAAAATAGGAGTATAAGTTAAATTTTCGCCTTCATTTTTTAAGAAACTTGCTTTTACTTTTTCTCTCCAAGTAACAATATTTGTCATGTCAACTTCTACAAATGAGCTAACATGTGCCGATGTTTTAATTGAGTTAATCATGTGGTTAGCAATAAGCTTGCGAATTCTATCCATCTTAATTATCTCGTGTTGGCTATTTTGCTCTTCTTGTTTTGGTGCTTCAATTGTTATTGGCTTTTCTGTAATAGATTTTGTTTCTATTTTAGAATCTTCTGTCTTGTTTTTTAAATATTTTACTATATCACGTTTTGTTATTCTTTGGTGTTCTCCTGTGCCGTTTATTGTATCTAGCTCCGATAAGGAAATTTTCTCTTGTTTTGCAATATTCCTTACTAATGGCGAAATAAATTTACCCGATTTTGTTTTGTTACTAAAATTATCGGCATTTGTATTTTGGTTTAATTCTATTGAATGAATTTTTTCTACAACAATATTTTTTTGTGTAGCTGCTCTTACATTTTCAATTTGTGTTTCAATTTTTTGCTCTTTTTTAATTGGTTTATCTTCTGTTTCATCAGATAAATATAAAATTGTTTCCCCTACTTTCACTATATCATCTTCATTATAAAGAATATCCCCAATAATTCCGTCTTGTGGAGCAGTAATTTCAGAATCTACCTTGTCGGTTGCAATTTCAATAATTACATCGTCTTCTTTTACTTTATCGCCTTGTTTAACAAATAATTTTGTTATTGTTGCCTCTATAACTCCTTCGCCCATAGCAGGAAGTATAATATCTAATTTTGTCATCACGCTATTTTAATTTAGTCTAAATAATGTACAAATATAAAGTAATTTAGTGTAAAATCAAAGTTTTGTAATATCAATTCAACCAACAGCGTTCTAAATAAATTTAAATATTTGTATAAATCTTTATTTA
>Ga0256827_10000440_pt1 | contig 25963 bp, 26 predicted proteins | sample CV84metaG_FD_185977 | JGI IMG/M metagenome (GOLD analysis project Ga0256827, IMG submission 185977) | Hydrothermal vent microbial communities from East Pacific Rise, Pacific Ocean - CV84 | ecosystem: Environmental > Aquatic > Marine > Hydrothermal vents | place: Pacific Ocean: East Pacific Rise...
TGCCAAGAAGTAGGCAAAAACAGGAAGTTCAAATGCTATTCCGAAGCCCATCATGATTTTACTAAAAAATCCGACATAATCCTCGATATTAATCAGAGGGGTATAGAGGAATGAACCAAAAGTAATTAAGAACTGGAATCCAAATGGTGTAACCACATAGTAGGCAAAAAGAACACCAATTGCAAACATAATTGAGCCACCAAAGACAAATGGAAGAACCATCTTCTTTTCGTTATCGTAAAGCCCTGGGGCAACAAACATCCAAATCTGATAGAGTATGAATGGTAATGCACCTAATAAACCTGCAAAGAAAGAGACTTTTAATGCTACGAAGAATGCTCCACCGACTTGGTGGGTGGTAATTTGTCCATCAAAGCTTGACTTTGTATGGGTACTATTTTGTTCGATACTTTTTAGGGTTTCTGTTAGCTCTTTGGTTGCATTTACAGCATCTTGTAAAAAGCTGACCAACTCTTTATTGGCAACACTTACAGCTTTTTCTAAAGAGTCTTGAAGTTTTTTTGCAGAGAGTACCGAGGGGCTGTCTGCTGTGACAACTTCTACTGTTTTGTTCGCTTCATTGGTACTTTTTAGATGCCATGTTGCTTTTTCTTGAGAATCAATAATCCGTCCTACTTCAGCCAAGGCATCGTTTAGGGGTTGGGTAATCCATGTTAAAATATGGTTATGAAAGGTAAAGGCAACAATAAAAGCAACAATAACAGAGAGAATCGAGTATCCAATGGTTTTTTGTAACGCAGCTAAATGGGGTTTAATACTTTCAAACATTATTTTTCTATACCTTCATCTTGTTTTACAGTTTTTTTCTTAAAAGTAACTTCTTTACTCTGTTTTGGCTCAACCTGTGTGGTGGTTGGTTGAGGGCTTATTTCTGGTTCAGAAGTATCCATTTGGGTTAATCGTGCAAAATTCTCTTTTACAGAACCAAACTCTTCTTTTACTTCATTGAGAGGATTAAGGTTTTTAAATCCTTGTAACTCTTGAGTCGCCTCGTCGAGTTTCTCTTTGTAGCTCATCGCTTCTCGTTTTAACTCTTCTATATTAACCTCTTCATCTAAGGTCTTTTTCGCATCGCCAATAGCTGTTTTCATGTTTGATAAATTTAGCAATATCAACCATAGCACCAGGTAGTTTATCTGGTCCCAAAAAGAGTATTGCGATGATTGCAATAAAGAGTATTTCCATAAAGCCCAGTCCAAACATGTGACTCCCTTGTTTTTAATTACTGATATTTTACCCAAAAAGCTTTATATTAGGAAGATTGTTTTAACAGATACTCGACAATATGTTCTTCTAACCAATAGTTCGGTTTCAAAAGAGTACCATTTACAAACCCAACATGCCCCCCATGCTCTGAAATACTCATTGTAATATGCTTTGAAAGTTCCTCTTTTGTAGGTAAAATGGCAGGAGTCATAAATGGGTCATCTAGGGCATGGATAATCAGTGTAGGTATCTGAATATGTTTCAAAAATTGTTTCGCTGAACATTTGTTATAATAATTCTTTGCCGTTCCAAAACCATTAATGGGTGCTGTGTAGAGTTCGTCAAACTCTTCTATGGTTTTAATATTTGTTATATCTTCTCTGCTTTGATTTAAAATTTTTTCCATATTAAAAGCGTTATATTTTTCTAAAAGAGTCTTTTTCAATGGGTTAAGAAGATGCTGTTGATAACGTTTTGAGAAGCCTTGATTGATTCGTTTTGCCGTAATATCTAAATCCATAGGGGCAGAGACCGAAACAGCTGAACGTAAAAGAGTTTTTTCCTTCTCTTCGCCAAGAAATTTCAAGAGCATATTGCCCCCAATAGAGTAACCCACTGCATGTAAATCAGAGTTTTTATATTTCACTTTTAAGTAATCTATCCAAGCTTTAGCATCTGCTGTGTCGCCACTATGATAAGACCTAGGAAGAAGGTTTGCTTTTCCCGAGCAACCACGAAAGTGCATTAGTACCGAGGCAAAACCCTTTTTATCAAGAGCTTTCATAATACCTTGAATATAAGGAGAACGAAAAGAGCCTGCTAGCCCATGAAATAGTGTAACAATAGGTCGTGTATCTGTAGGTTTGTTTTTATACCAATAAGCTTCAACAAAATCGCCATCAGCCAAATCAAAACGTTCAATTTCTACGGTTAGGGGATTTTGTTTACGAAATAGGGGGGCATAAAGCGTTTGTAAGTGTTTGTTCTTTAGTGTAAGAGATGGCTTGAACATTTTTACCTTTAGACAATCAAAAGCAAGCCTATACGGCTACTTTTGATGTAAGTGTTTGAAATTTGTTTAAAGAAATAAGGTTTAATTTAATATCTCTTCCTACAACGCGTTCACATTTGGCTAACATCTTTCTAAAGAGTTCTAAATCTTCATCTTGGGCAAATAAAAGAGTGTCTGCTCCATGATCTAAAGCATCTAAGAGCATTTTTCCTGCTTTTTGATGAGCCAATTCAGGGTTAGTTGTTACAACACTTTGACCTGCCAGTTTCGTAGACATTGGAAACTCTATAAACGTTGCTCCATTTTGTACTACAGCTGTTTTAGTGTTTTGGGTAAGTTCAGAACTCTCTACAGAACCGATGTAGAGTGCAATATTACGCTCATGAATATTTTCTATGTCGAGAGTGTGTTGCTTAGGTTTTATTGCTAAATCACACAGTTTATCTATTATTGAAGTATTTACTTCTTTTAGAACAAGTTTTTTTAATGAAGCAATTGTTTCTGCATGCTCTTGGGCATGAAACAGATTATTCTCATATTCACAAGAAGCAATACCATTAAACTCATCATTAATCGCTTCTAAAATAGCCTCTTTGTTATTAGGATTTTTTTCAATCAATTTTGAAGCCAAAAGAAGAACAGCATCGCCAATATAGTTATGGTTATACTCAAATGAAGCAGATGCATAATGCAGAGGGTAAAGAGATTCGTAATAGGCTTTATCTTCTTCATCAGCATAAGTTTCCAAAAGATTAAAACTCTGCATAAAATCATCATCGTTCAAAATCAGACCATTATCCGAACGGTACATCAAAGCAGGGTCTATTCTAAGTTCATTTCCTAATTGTTCTACAACAGTAGAAATCTTTTCATCGCCTGTCAAAACCCAATTATTAACTCTTAATACAACATTTGTATTAGGATAAGAGAAGTCAGATTTTTTTGTTTTAATCATCTTTAAAATATCAAGAACACTCTCATCTCCTGTTACATTAAAAGAGAAGTTTTTATAGTAAGGTAAATAGTCTGTTTGAGCATTAAAGAAAAAGGCTTTAATTTGTAATTCGATAGTGGTTGAAAAGTTCATAAGCGTTCCTTTAGTGTGAGTAATATTAAATATAACCATAATTTTAGTTAAGGTATTGCAGAAAATGTTAAAAAAGTAAAAAAATTGAAAGAGGTGTGTAGGAGGAGGTATTATCTGTTCTTTAGGAATAAAATTTGAGTAAATAACAAAAATAATTACTATATATTTAAAATTTAAGCAAAAAACCTTTACAACTATCTTACAGCTATCTTTGAACGATTTTTGTCGATAATTTAACCTTATTCACTTTAAAATATGAATTAAAGTTAATTAAAGGGAGAATTGGGATGAAAAAGTTTTTATTTATGATAGGTATAGTCATAATATTTATTTTCACTGGTTGTGGAAGTTCTAAGAGTAGTGATGAAGGAAAAGCATTATTAAAGCATAGTTTGCAACTGCTAGGGATACCACCAGAGATAGTTGTAAATATCTGTCAAGATGATAATAACAACGGCTCATGTGATGTGGGCGAGTTACAAGCTAACATTAATGTTAATCAAAATGATAGTATTGCTCAAATGTGGGAAAAAGTTAAGTTTGATACAGGGGGAAGATATATCTTAGAGAATTATGACCCTACAAAAAATATTATTATGGAGATTGATGGAAAGAAAAGTGCTGAATATAATAATGTCGATTTATCATTAAAGTATAAAGCCGATACGGAAGAGTTATCTGTCCTGCAGGCTGTGGTAGATGCAGATTTTTTAAATGAAGAGGATGTAACAAAATTTAAAGCATTAGAGAATAGAGAGAATATAGATAGAGCAATTTTCAATGGTTTAACAAAAAACCAGACACTATTAGAGGAGCAAAATTTATCTACTAAAACAGCATTATCAATTAACCTAGAAGAGATAGCTAAAGGGTTGATTCAACTTGATGTCTCAAAAGAGTTACCTGAACAACTTGAACAATGTGGAAACAGTGATAGTTGTATTGAAGAGTTAATTAATAATACAACAAAAGAGATTGAGTTAACAGAAGATGAAGCAAGAGAGTTAGCAAGAAGTAAAAATATTGCTGATGGTTATATTATTAAACTTGTAGAGCCTGTTGAAGCTGTATGTAAAGATGGAAAAAGATATAGTAGTTCACTGGAGATTAAAGAAAAAGGGAAAATTACCTTTGATTCAATATCTAATGATTGTACTATTACCGTTAAAAGTGGAGCAATAATTGACTCAAATAATAATGGAAAATTAGATAGAAGTGATAAGGTATTAGAGTTTGATATGATTGGTTCTGAAAATAATACCTTTATTACACCACTCACAACGCTTCTTTTTAAAAAGAGAGAGAAGGGAGAAGATACTGCTACCTTCTCAAATATGATTTATAATTTTGACCCTGTTACTGCACCTAGTAGAGTCACTAAAAACAGTGGTTTAGAAAAGATAAAAATAGAGAAACTAATCGTATTACTAGAGATTGTTAAACGTGCTATGAAGGACTCATTAGATATTTCACTACTTAATTTATCAACTCTTTTAGATGAGAGTAGAAATTTAAATTTTGATACACTCCTAAAACAACTTCCTAAAAAATCGGCAAATAAATTAAAAGCAAAAGCTATGGTAATGCAAAATATACTCTCAATATTTAAGGATATTGATACTTCGCTAATCTCAGTAAATACATTTATTGTCTCATTAACTGATGGAGAAAAGAATATAGAGAATGCACTAATAGATTCACTGATTTTACCCAGACCTGTAGATGTGAATGTAGTTGATTTTATTATTCAAAACAGTGAGAGTAGAGTATTAATTAAAGGGTTAATTGAACAAGAAAATATAAATCTTAATACTCCTCCTGTGGCAAATGCAGGAGTTGACCAAACAGTTATTCAAGGAGAATCAGTCACTCTTGATGGCTCAAAAAGTTCGGGTAGTATAAAACAATATGAGTGGTATGATGAAGGAGGGAGTCAAAAGAAACTAAGTGATAAAGCTGTATTTAGTATGAATGATTTGGCTGTGGGTAGTTACACTTTTATACTGATTGTAACTGATGATAAAGGTGCTACGGTTAGGGATAGTGTGGTTATTACTGTGAATAAAGCTCCTGCACCTGTTACAGGATTTTCTAATATAGGTACAATTAGTGATGCTCTAATCTCTCCAAATGGTGGAGAGGTTTGGGTATATGACACTAGCAAAACAATAACATGGGCAGAACCTGAACTATATGGAAATATAGACCTCTATCTCTTACAAGATGACCCTTCAAATCTTGCAGAGGTCTCATCAACATTAACAGAGCTTTTAAACAGTAAAAATTGGTATCAATTTGAATCTAATATTTCAAATACAGGCTCATATACACTTAATCCAAGAGATTTAAATGGAAATGGCGATGCTTATGTTATTTTAATTGTAGATGATAATGAAAATTGGGATATTAGTGATAACACTTTTAGTTTGGTCGATAATACTCCATCTAATTTTAAACTTAAAAAAACAGGTCAAACTCTAAGTTACGATGAAGCTGGAACAATAGTAACCGACAATAGCCAAAAAGATGATGGTTTCTATCAAAAAGGTTTAGCCCCCAACTACAGCAGAGATGCAGGTAACGAAACAGTAACTGACCATGTTACAGGCTTGATGTGGCAAGATGACTCTGCTGTATCATCTGTAACAAAACAGTGGCTAACTCAAGCCAACTTCGATGTAAGAGATTATAGCAATACTGTTGGAGACACAGCCACTACTTATTGTAATGAATTGGTACTGGGTGGGTATAGTGATTGGAGACTACCAACCCGAACAGAGCTACAAGGTATTGTTGATTATGGATATGCTCATCCTGCTATTAATCCTATTTTTGTTAATACCTCTTCTAGTATAGCAATTTTTCCTTATTGGAGTTCAACTACCAATGCCCTCAATAATGATTATGCGTGGAGTGTCCATTTCTCCAGACATGGTATTCAGGAGTACACCTCTAAGGCTTATAGTAGTTATGTTCGGTGTGTTAGAGTGGGACAGTAACTCCTGCCTTAGTAGGACTTTTATACTTTAAAAAGGAGTTTATAGTGTATACAAATTTACCTATATTTAAAGCTTCTCTTGATTTGGCTGTCTATAATGTGTGACGAAGTCACGTAGGGTGTTGTGCCTCACAACACCGTCAAATGAAAATAGAATACAATCTCAATATTTGAAATTGTAAAATGAGATAGATTTGGTTTTGATGGTGTTTTCATGGGAAAACACCCTACCGTTCCAAATCCATAACCGATATATCAATTAATAAAAAATAGGAGAAATAAAATGAGAACAATCCTTTTGATTATAATAGGAGTAAGTAGCTTAATGGCAGGTAATTTTAGCCGAAATGCCAATGGAATAGTAACCGATAGCCGAACCAATTTGGAGTGGCAAGATGATTATAGTGACAATAGCAATAGCATAAAGGGGGCAATATGGCAAGGTGCCATAGATTATTGTGAAAATCTAAATTTAGATGGCAATAGTGACTGGAGGCTTCCAAACCTAAATGAACTTACTTCTTTGGTAGATGATACAATATATAGTCCTCCAATAGATAGTCTTTTCCAAAATACCAACACTAGCCGTTATTGGAGTTCGACTACCTCTGCCAGCTATAATGATTCTGCGTGGATTGTCAGCTATTTCAGTATTGGTGTTCAGGAGATTGAAGATAAGGCTAATAACCATTATGTTCGGTGCGTTAGAGCAGGACAGTAACTCCTGCGTTAGCAGGACTTTTTTACTTTTAGATAAGGTTCTAGGAATTATCAAGGTTGTTTTGAGATAAATTTTTTTTATTTTCCTATAAAAACATTTTACTTTGGTTTTTTAAGATAATTATATTATACTAAAGTATTTTTACGCTTACAAAAATATTTTAGAGGAGGATGTCATTGATGCGTTTTATATTAATTTTCTTATTCATAATGATAGAAGTAAATGCAACAGAAGAAAATCTGAGTAGTGTGGTGGCTGAATCAAACAACAGTAGTACAGATACAAAAGATATTTTGAATAGTTCTTTGGATTTATTTGCTGTAGACCAAGACTTATTTAAAACTGCTCTTATAGAAAAAAATCTAAAATATTGTTCTTTTATTAAGAATAAAAATCAAAAAATAGAATGTTTTGGAATTGTAAAACGAAATAGTGGCTACTGTAATATGATTGAAGATGAGGATTTAAAAAATAAATGTTTGTCTGTAGCACTGTCCGATAAATCTTTATGTGATAAAATAAAGGATAAAATTATTAAAAAAGAATGCATATCCCTAGATAGATGAAATTAAAAAAATTAAAACCTTTCTTTATAAGACACTTATTAATCATTACAATTGTTTTTCCTCTGATTGTTATTTTTTTGTATGGTATTGCTATTTCCTTTGCATTAGAATATAAACACAATCAATACATAAAAGTAGAGTTAAATAGATATGAATGTGAACTTAAAAATAAACATAAGAGCTTTTTGAAAGAAAAAGCTAAGTATATTGAATCATTTATGGATGTTATTTATGCACAGGAATTAAACTCATCTAAATCTCTTCCTTTGGAAAGCATATTGCGTTTTGTTGATTCTATTAAAAAGTACGATAGTGGATTTATATTTATATTCCGAAAAGATGGTATTGTTATAAAACACCCTTGTGCTGATAAGTTAATTAATTTGGTTCATTCTAATAATAAAAAAACAATTCTTCCCAGATTAATCGAAGCAGCTGAAACTAAAAAATTTATCTATTATGAGGGTACAAATTGTATTGATAATGATTTTATTAATAAAATTGGTTTTGTTCATCATATTGAAACAACTGATTTGTACATTGTTATTAGTAAAAATGAAAAAGATATAGCCTATTCTATAGAGAGAAAAAAAAGAATTTGGCAAGAAAAAATAAAAGATGAACTGGATGAGAATATAACCTTATTGGCAATAATTAGTCTACTTTCGGTTATTTTTTCATTGATTTTTTCTAAGATTCTAAATATTTTAATTAAAGATTATGAAAAAGAGATAAAAGAGAGTAATGAAGTTATGTTTTCTCAATCACGTCTTGCACAAGCAGGAGAGTTAATAAGCATGATTTCACATCAATGGAGACAACCTATCAGTAAAATAGCTTCTATTACGTCTAATTTACGATTTCAGATGATGATGGATAAAAAAGTTGATACAGAATATTTAGATAAGAAATGTGAGGAAATCGAAGACTATACAGAGTTTTTATCAGAAACGATTGATGATTTTAGAGAATTTTACAAACCTAAAAAAGATAAAGAGTTAATTTATATTTTACCCTCTATTGAAAAATCATTAAGTTTTTTAGAAAATGAAATTATGAAAAAAAATATTATTTTAATTAAAGAGTTTGATAAAGATGTTAAAATATATCTTTACCAAAATGAACTAATGCAGGTTATTATTAATATTGTACAAAATGCTATAGAATTTTCAGAAGAAGGAGCTTTTATTAAGATAAAAACCATCTCTAAATCAAGAGAGTATGTTATTCGTATCGAGGATGAAGCTGGTGGAATAAAAAGTGAGCATATTTATAAAATTTTTGATGCACACTTTTCTACAAAAGGTAGTAATACTTCTAACAACCTTGGTTTAGGTTTATATGTCTCTAAAGTGATTATTGAAAAACATTTCAATGGTAAATTAGAGGTTGAGAGTAAAGAGAATAAAAGTACATTTATAATAAGGTTGATGGTATAGATGCTGGAGCAAAAATACAAATTATTAAAAAGTAAAATTGTTTTATATGTTGAGGATGATTTAGCATTACAATCAAATATTAAACAAGTATTGAATAATTTTTTTGATGAGATTCTTATTGCTTCGAATGGAGATGAAGCAATAGATGTATATCTTCAAAATCAAAATAGAATAGATTTAATGATTACCGATATTAATATGCCAAAGACGAATGGTATAGAGTTGTCTAAGTATATTAGAGAGTACGATAAGCGATTGCCTATTGTTATTATGTCTGCATACACAAACACAGACTATCTATTGGATTCCATTGATTTAAATATAATAAGCTATATTACTAAGCCTTTTACCACTAAAAAAGTTTTTTTACTTTTGGATAAAATATTAGATTATTTAGAGTTAACTGGTCAGTCTCTATTAAAAAACAATATTAAATTTAATTATGAAAAAGGGGAGCTGTTGATTGAAGGGAAGAGTATAATTTTAACAAGTAGAGAGACAATTTTTATGAAACTTTTAATAGATAATGATATGGTCTCTTATCTTATGATGTATGAGTATATGTGGGATTATGATAAACAACCCACTCAAAATGCAATAAAATCATTTATTAAAAAAATTAAAAAGAAAGTTCCTCAAGATTTATTTAAAAATAAGCAAGGGGTAGGGTACTATTTGGGTTAATTTAACTGAATGAGTCTCAATAATTTAATTGTTGAGACTCGTCGGAAATATGTAATACTAAAATAAGTTATTAATCAATAGCAAGACCAACATTTGAACCTGTTACTGTACTGCCTTGAATGGTACTTTCTACAGCTGTATTTGATACATCAACAGTACCACCACTTGTTGCTTTAACTGCAACACCTACAGTTGATGACTCTACTGTTGAACTCTCGATAGCACTACTAACAGCTACTTCACTAATTGCTACATCTCCACCATCAGCAGTTGCTCTTACACCTACACTTGAACCAGTAATTTCAGAACTTTGAATTGCACTTCCAATTGCTACACCATCAACACTTACTGAACCACCTGTTGTCGCTGGCTCAGCTGCTGGAGCAGTTGTTGTAGCCGTTGCTGAAACTGCAAATACAGAAGTTGTTCCTACAAGTAAGAGTCCTGTTAATACTAAAGTTAATTTTTTCATTTTTAAATCCTCATTTATTTAAGATAAGCAGAGTATATCATGATTGGGTGGCTATCAAGTGTCTCTATTTAGGTATTTTATTATTAATTATTATATTTACATATATTAGATTATAATTTAGTAAGTTTGAATTAGAAGAGTTATTGTAGAAGAGTATGAAAGAGTCTCAATACTTTAAGTATTGAGACTCTTGGGAGATATTGTGATAGTAAAATCAGCTATTAATCAACAGCAAGACCAACATTTGAACCTTTTACAGTACTGCCTTGAATAGCACTACCAACAGCTGTATTTGATACATCAACAGTACCACCACTTGTTGCTTTAACTGCAACACCTACAGTTGATGACTCTACAGTTGAACTTTCGATTGCACTACCAACAGCTACTTCACTAATTGATACATCTCCACCATCAGCAGTTGCTCTCACACCTACACTTGAACCAGTAACTTCAGAACTTTGAATTGCACTTCCAATTGCTACACCATCAACACTTACTGAACCACCTGTTGCAGCTGGCTCAGCAGCTGGTGTTGCTGGAGCAGTTGTTGTAGCAGTTGCTGAAACTGCAAATACAGAAGTTGTTCCTACAAGTAAGAGTCCTGTTAATACTAAAGTTAATTTTTTCATTTTTAAGTCCTTATTTATTTAAGATAAGCAGAGTATATCATGATTGGGTGGCTCTAAAGTGTCTATTTATGTGTTTTATTACTAATTCCTATATTTGCATGTTTTATACTACTATCACTAATGTCTACAATGTTTGTATTGTTTTTAATTTCAATGTGTTGACCACTTTGAGCATGTGCATCTACTCCTATAGAGCTGTTTTCTATAGAGCTATTTTCTATATGGCTTGTACTAATCGTATCTTTAATATCAACACTGCTACCTCTTGCTGTTTCTACATTTACTCCAACGGAACTATTCTCTACTTCCGTATCAATAATTTCACTTGTAATTACTGTCGTTTCTACATTCACATCTCCTCCTGCTCCCATCGAGAGAGAAGTTCCTATTATTAAACCTTCTATTATTATCAAAATTGATTTTTTCATGATCTGTCCTTTAATTTTTTAGATAATTATATTATACTCAACCTTTATGTCTATAAAGTGTTTCTGTTAAATAAGAGTAGTAATAATGATATTTTAAGTGAGATTTAGAGTTTGTGTGAGTGTTAAAAAAGGAAGATGTTGAGAAGAATATTTTTTATTAAGTAAGCTACTTTCAAAGGTTAAACTTTGAAAGTAGTGAGAAATTATTGTACTAAATAGGTATACATATATCCATTTGGAGTACAGCCTTGACTGTTTTGTTGAATACCTCTATCATCATAACAAATATCACTAATAGATGCAATTTGCCCAATACCTTTTTGAGTATATTCATACCATACTGTAGAAGACTCTATGGTATCGGACTTATTATCTATTAAGTAGGTACTTTTACTATGTACGGTACATTTCTCTACTAGAATGTCTCCTGTATACTTATAGCCTCCATGAGAAAAGCTACTCAGTTTATTATCTACTTCACAGGTGTAAACTACGTCTGTAGTTGCTTGTTCATTTTTATAGGAATATGTCCAATTCCATGTTGTATCGCCTTGTTCAAGATATCTATTAATCGTATACTTATTATTATCATAATCAACATTCGTCCATTTTACTACAATATTGTTACTATTTATTGTTGCTGTAGAGTAACTTTTATCTTCTGAATCTTGATTTTGATAGGTAAGGGTATTATTATTTTTAGATATAGTTTGACTATACGATGAAACACTCTCTTCTTGATAAGGGTTCTTACTTTTTGTTGTAAATGTTTTTGTTACAGAATGAGTAGGAAAATACTCTGCTCGATCAATTTTACCTTGGTTTGGATTAGGATTGATAACTTGTCCGTCATCTTCTTCTTCGGCATTTCCTGATATCGTATTTGCTTCTGCATCGGTCAATATTAATTCTGTAGAAAGTGTATTTAAAACACTTTTCACACAAGTTGACTCTCCATTACAAGCATTCATTTTTGCAGGTATGGTGTTTTCGATTCCATTTGTAATTAACTCTTCTGCCATTTCATTAATATTTCCAGCTACGGCTTGTTTTGTAGTTAAACCTTTACCTTTTAAAATATTAATATTTTCTTCTAAATTATCTAAGAGTACTTTATAGAAATCGTCAACATTTTTCATTACTCTTGCAGAGTTTACATTTTGAGGAACTAAAACATCTTTATCTATCATTGATTGTAAAATAGATAACTCTTTCTCATTTTCACTCTCTTTTAATCCATCAAAAGGAAGGGTAAACGTCTCTGTAAAGTATGAACTTTTTCTATCTTTAAGTTCTAATAATAGAGGTTTAGTTGGATCATAGGTCTCTAATAGATAACGACCTTCTTCCGTTAATGTTAGTTTTGACCAAACAGTCTCCATGCTGTCGCCTTGATTAAAGCTAACTTTTGCTTGAAGCTCTGTTGATTCACAAATACCATTGGTATTATCATCTTGACAAATATTTGCCACAATATCTTGTGGAATACCTATTAATTTGAGTTGTTTTGTTTGCAACTCTTTTGCCTCTTTGCTACTGCTTCCACAAGCAGTAAAAAATACTATTCCTAGTATACTTAATAACCAAATATATTTTTTCATCTTTTATTCCTTTGAGTGTTTTTTGTTTTTAAAGTTTAAAAATAAAGTCTCCATTTTCTAAACTTTCATTTTTATATTGGGGCTTTTGTTGCTCTTTTGTCTGTTCTTCAACATATTTTTTAATGTAAGTAGCAAGGGTATTAAAACGGATGTATCCTTCTTTATTGATATTTGAATCCAACACATCTAAAAGAGCTGTTGTGAAAGGAGAGTGGTATGCCCCATCGGATACGGGTTGATCATCTCCTGCTGTTAAGATGTTAATAGATTTTTTAGAGAGAAGCTCTTTGAAGAGATTATTTACTTCATTTTTCTTATTACTGCTTTGGTTTGAGGCTACTTTCAATGGTTTAATCCGAATAGAACGTGTTTTTGTATCAAATTCAATGCTATCCAAGTTTTGAGCATTTTCTAAAGATTTACTTGCATATTTTGAATCCATGGCTAATCCAGAGAAACACGAGTCTAAAATAATACCAATATGCTTGGCATGTGTATCTCGCGAGTACATTACCAAAGAGCTAATGCTAAGAGCTGATTTATCATAATACATTACATCAAAGGTTGGTGTATTGAGTTCAGAGGCAAAATCAAATGGTAAAATATATCCTTCTCGTACATTATTCTCTCCTGAAACTCCATCTCCATGTCCTGCAAAATAGAAGAGTGTTGAGTCTTGGGCTGTTGAAACTTGTTTAATCTTCTTTAAGGCATCAAGAATTCTACTCTTTGTAGCATTCTCATTATAGAGTTCAATAACTGAAAATCCTTTTTTTCGTAAGATTTTTGCAACACTGCGAGCATCATTAAGAGCATTTGAAAGTGTTGGAATAGATTTTTTCTTATAGTTGTTGATTCCTACTACAATGGCATACTGTTTTTTATACCAAGAAGAGATGCTATTGTTGGTTACAGATGGTGCAATAGGAGAACTTACTGAACTACTATTGGTAGGAGAAAAACTACTTTTTATTTGAAAAAGTTTGATTGTATGATGACCCTCTAATGCAACTAAAAGATGACCAGATTTATTGATGGTAACACCATAAACTTTGTCTTTTAATACAATATTTGTTATGTGTTTTTTCTTTTCTAAATCCCATAGACGAATCGTTTTGTCTTCTGAACTTGATGCCATATAGCTTCTGTTCTGAGCCACAGAAATATCGGTTACTGTTCCTCTATGTTGATTGAACTCTTGGAGTGTGTTTCCTTGATTGTCTTTAAATTTGATGGTGTATTTCCAAACAGGAGGTCCATTTCGCTGTCTGCTGTTACCTTCAGCTGAGTCAACTTCTGTTAGAGCTGAGATGCTGTAGTCATCAAATGATTTTACTTTTTTGATTGAACCGTATTCATTTGATGGAGTAAGATAGGTATAGATGTTTTTCTTTTTAGTAACATCCCATATTTTTGTCTGTTTGTCTTTTGCTGTAGAGACCAATTTTCTATCAAAGTCGATAAAGGAGATATTGCTAATCTCTTCTTGATGCCCTTCTAGTCGTGCGATTTGTTCTCCTGATATTGCATTCCAAACATCAATAACCTCTTCTGCTCCACCACTGGCTACTTTTTTCCCATCAGAACTAAAAGCAACGGCAAAAGTATCTTTTGAACTGCTTTGCATTTGATGAATTAATGTATAGTTATTAAGATTCCATATTTCGATATAACCATCATCTCCACCACAAACCAAATATTCTCCATCAGAACTGATGTCAATGCTGTTAATCTCATCATTTTTACTGTTTATAGTGCTAAGAAGCTCTAAATTCATACTATAGATGTTAATGCGACTGCTATCGCCATAAGCAATTAGTGTACTATTCTTTGGATTAAATTTTACTCCAAAAAGTTTGTTACTACTTTGGAGTGTATTGATTAATTCATAACTCAATTCTCCACCAATTATGGTTAAAGGCTCTTTACTATCAATGGCTTTTGTAGTGCTACTGTTTAATGAAATACCTTTTGGAGAGGGGGATGTGTTTTGACAAGCAGATATTCCTATAATAAATAGAAATAAAGTTATAGGTGTAAGAAATTTTTTCATAGAATGTTCCTTAATTTTAAAATAGTAGATTATAACATAAGAGAAGGTCTTTGAAGTGTCTTGTTTTAGTGGTGGGAAAGGTTATTCCCACCAAAAAAATTAATCGAAAAAGTATGTTAAATATACATTAAGATATGATTGTGAATAATCTGAAAAATCAAAAAATTGAGCACCTGCTTCTGGGGTAATCGCAAAATTCTCGGTAAGGAATTTATGTGCTCCAACATATGCTCTTGTACCATTAGCACTGTAATCTATTCCATCATCTTTTGTAGAGTCACTATAGTAATATTGACCTCCAACATAAGGTGTGAAGGTAGGTGTTTTAGCAAAATAATAGTTTGCACCTAAGCCTACAAGATAAAATGTATCTTTTGAAGTAGTACTAAATAAATCTACTAGAACTTCAACATCATCCGTCATAAATCTACCATATTGAGCAAGCAGTTGAACATTAGTATCTCCTCCATCAGGAAATGTTAAACGAGCAGAAGCTGAAATCCTATTGTTTCCCTCTTTTACGCCATTTTGCTCAAATGTTCCTGCTGTTGATAAGCTTGAAAGTATTAGTAGTGATGCTAATGTTTTTTGTAAAATTTTCATGAAATATTCCTTTTAATCAATGTAATTATTATTATAAGGAAAGCATAATTAGTTAAAGCTTAAAAAAAACAGTATCAATTATTTTTTATTGTAATATTAAAAAATATTTTTCAAAGAATAATAATTAAAAAGAATTTTAGAAAAAAGAGCTTATAATCAAAATAAAAGGATTTACATGAAAAAATTTAATAAAACTTTTAATATGACATTGCTATCTCTCTTACTTGGCTCTTTTCAACTCTTGGCAGATGAAGGTTTTTATGAAAACTCCCGAGGAATTTCCATTCCTTCTATGGCAAAAGGTACATCAGATAAAAGAGAAGCTTTAATTGTTGGAGTAAGTGATTATGCCAAAGATAATCAAGATTTAAGTGGTATAGATAAAGATGTTGCAAAAATGAAACAACTTTTTCTGAATTTAGGCTTTAATGTAAAGGTGCTAAAAGATGAAGAATCCATGAATATTTTGAGTAACTTTACGCACTATGCAAATGAATTAAATTCTCAAGATACTTTTGCTTTTTATTATTCAGGTCATGGTTCTCATACGAAAGATATGAATAATGATGAAGCAGATGGACAAGATGAGACATTGGTGCTAAGTGATGGTAAAATTAATAAAAATCTTATTGATGATATTCTCTATAAAAAACTTAATGCTATAAAAGCTAAGAAGATAGTTTTTTTTGATTCCTGTCATAGTGGAACGGCTTTTCGCTCATTAGGTGGAAAAACACAAGCTAAAAGTATGAAACCTGAAGAGGTAACAGAGTCTTTTAAAATAAGCAATTCAAAAGGTATATCTGTTGGTGGGGACAGCATGAGTGATAAGGGGGATTTTGTTGTATTTTCTTCTTCTAAAGATACTGAAGAATCACTGGCTACACCCACAGGAAGTCTGTTTACAAATGCTATAAGTGAAGTCTTTTCGGATAAACAATTACAGAGTAAATCGTTAAATGAGATTAAAAAAATAGTAGGGGAGAAAGTGTTAAATTATGCAAAAGAGACGGATGGTATTCCTCATCATCCTACTATCAACTATTCCAGTTCATCAATTGGAAGTCGCTCTCTATCAAGTTTTATTAATACAAAAGCAATACCCACAACTTCGATAACTACACCTGCTTCTTTGGTAAAAAATAATACACTTCAAGAGACTTTTGAGAACTTATTGGCATCAGGAACGTTGGAAAAGCTCTCTTTAAACTATAGACAAACAATCTATCAGACAGGAAGTTCTGTTGAATTTGAAGTTGATACTCAACAAACAAGAGGTTACTTAACCGTATTTTATATTGATAAAGATGATGTTACTGTACTCTATCCAAATCCTTTTGTAACAAGTACTCCACTACAAGGAAAATATCGTTTTCCTCAAGATTTAGCTCATGGTCAATTTGAATTAGAAGCGTATAAAAGTTGTACAGGATGCCAAGAGGAGAAGACAACAATATATGCAATGCTTTCTGCTCAACCAATTAAAAATATTAAAGAGGTCCAGAGTAAAGGACTTAAGAGTTTTGGAAATAACTCTAATGAATCAAAAATTATAAGTAGAGCAGTAAGGATAAAAGCAACAGCAAAATCAACGACCTCGTTTATACCTAAACTGGGTAAATATGAATTTATTGTAAGATGACATTTCTAAGACATTTATTTATGTTATAATTAAAAAATTTTTTAAATTAAAAGGAGAAGAATTATGAAAAAAGAACAGCTATTCAAACTATCAATATTAGTTGCTGTAGCAAGCATTACATTGGGGTGTAAGGGAAACCCAAAACCTCAGGTGCTAACACCACCAACACCACCCGTAGCTCAAAATCAATCTCAAGGCTCAACGCTAGCAACACTTCAAAGCTCAGGTATTTCTACTCTTGCATTGAAAAGTGTTACTAAAGAGTATAAAGAGAATCAATCCATTGCATTCACTGTGAACACAATGGGTAAGGCTGGCTATTTATATATTATCTATCTTGATAACAAGGGAGAGACACAATTATTATATCCAAATGCTCGTTCTCCATTAACAGAACTCAGTGGAGAGTATACCTTTCCTAGAGATTTCGGAAATATGAATATTCGTGCTACTAAAGATTGTAATGGATGTAGTGAAGATAAAACAACCATTTATGCTATTTTGACTAAAGAACCAGTTAGTGATATTAAGAATATTACTAAAGCACATCTTCTGAAATTTGCAGGTATGAAATCATCAAAGTCTCAAGGAAAAGGTTTAAATATGGACTTGGGTGGAGAGAGTGGCACAGCTAATACTAATGTCAATATTGGTCAAATCGAATTTCTTGTAAAGTAGGAGGAAAAAGATGAAAAGAGGATTAAAAGTATCAGCGATATGTATTGCTTTACTATCTTTAACACAATTTAATATGGCTGATATTCAGAGTGATGAACAACAAGCAGAGTCATCTGAAGCAAAACCACTTAAAGTTGAAGAGGGTGCTACAAAATTAGGCGAAGATACTCCAACGGCAACACGGTCATTAAAAATGGAATATGCTGATGAACAAAAAGCCAATGCCAATATGAATATTGGTAAAGTTGAATTTTTAGTTAAATAAAGGAGAGTAAAGAATGAATAAGATAATTAAATTATCAATGGTTACATTAAGTCTATTAGCTGTTTCTGGATGTATGAATGCAAACGATGTAAAATTAGATAGTAAGCAAAATATATTAAAAGCCAAGACAGATTATAGTAGTGCTTTACGGACTGTAAATGATATGATAACGATATTTAATGGGCATACCATACATATTAAAGTAAATAATATTAATGATGCAGCTACAATGGGAGGTAAGCTACCTATTAAACTGGATACGGTTGTTAATAAAAGTTTTAATAGAATTGGAGATAGTGTTATTGTTATGCAAAGTTATAATCCTAAAAAACTTCCAAAACATATTTATGTTATTAATGGTGCCATTACTGAATTTGATGTTGTTTCTCAAGATGCTATGTCAGCAGATGGTGCAGCACAAGGAACGCATAATGGTCAATCTGGAGATTTTAATGGAGGACTTAGCAAAGGAAATAAAACGACAAAATTAACGCTTACTTTGAACCCTTCTGATCCAATTAGTGGAAACTTTATATCCAGAACATCTACTGATAATACTATAACTATTGAGCAAAAGAACAGTGCTAGTGAGTTTGGGTTTAGTATTCTAGGAACAGGAATAGGAATGAACAGCTCTGTTTCAAAATCACATGGTCTTCACTCTTCTATTAATGTTCTTGTGGAACTCAGTGTTGTTGAAGTACTTGGACGATTGGTAAAATATCCATATTGGATTTTAACTGGAGGAGAGGCTAACCCTGATGTTGTAGAACATTTGTCAAATAAATTTCTTCAAGATTCTCTTCCGAAGAAGATTAGAAAGATTAGTTATCTTTTAGCTTTAAAAGGAACAGGCGTTCAAAGTACAAGTATGATGAATAGTCAATTAAAAGAAGTAATAAAGAAGTATAAAGTATCTCATGGTATGGGAAATAATGATATTATTTCAAAGAAGTTATATTTAAGCCTGCTTGGTGCATCTTAGATTTTAAAGAGGAGAACTTAATCTCCTCTTCTCTTTAATCGCCACCGATTAGAGAGCTGTTTTCGATAGAGGTCACATTAGTAATTCCTTCTATGTCTGAAGAGTCGGTTTCAATACCTGCATTAATATGTCTATCGGTTGTAATACTAGTATTTTTAATATTTAAAACTTGAACAACATTTTGCCCGTCCCCTTCTATTTGAGAACCTAAGTTTAAGGTATCTCCTTCAATATCTTTTAAATCTCTATCGTTAAGCTTTACATTTTTTATTTCGGTATAAACATACTGTTTTGTAATACCATTACTCTCTTCTAATTTTGAATCTAAGGCTCCAGAACTCAGAGCGTCCTTTAACTCTTCTTTCCCATCTATTGATGTATAAGAAGCATCACTACTTCCTCCAGAAGCTCTATTTTTAGCAACACTTTTAATAAAAGATTTATTAACCATACTGTTCATTTTAACAAAAGTCTCATCAACCTCTGCATGTATACTGGAAGTAAGTAACATTACGATTACTACTTTTGACATAACATTTATTGTTTTTTTCATTACATATCCTTTTTAATCAATTGTGATTCCCAAATTATTATTTTTAAGATGGCTTTTATTATCAATAATTTGGTCATCTATCGTTTTATTCCTTCCATCTATAGTGATGGTTCGTGTTTTATTAATCATTGGAACATCAATGTTAATAATTTGTGATGTTGAAAAATCAGAGTTTTCATCATCATTGTTTTCTGGTTTTAGAATGGATAAAAGTTCTTTATCATTTTCAAACATTAATGCTGGTATAAGTTCATAGGGAAGGTTCCCATCTCCATCTACAATATTAATGGATGCACCTTTTGCTAAAAGTGCTTTTACAATATCACTGTAGCCATTTTTTGCAGCAATATGAAGAGCTGTTTCTCCATTTACATTTTTACTATCTAAAGGAGAACCACGGTTGATAAGAAGTTTAGCAATTCTAAAATGTCTATAGTAGATAGCATCTTGTAAAGGTGTTTGGAAAAACATGCCTCCCTTTCGTGCTAAGTTAACTCTATGTTGTGTTAAAAATTCAACAACATCATATTTATCTAACTCTACAGCATAATGCAAGATGGTTTTGTTTTTCTCATAAAGTTGATAGGTTGGTGTAGTAGCTAAAAATTTTTTTGTAGCCACAACACCTTTATTCACTGCACTAAGAACATCTTGTTCTGTAACTTGTGCATATACATTAGTAGTGTATCCTAAACAAATCAGAATTATAAGGGGATAAAAAAAAGTTTTACGAACTGTCATCATGATTTCCTATTTTATTTTTATTAATTTTCCAAGATTATTAATGGTTTTTTTAATTGAGGGATTTCCCAAATATTTAACTTTAGATACACCTGAAAGGGTAACGTTTAAGTTGTTATTCACATTAATCACAGTTTTACTAGTACCTTTAGCTGTAATTGTCGCATTACGAATAAAAATTTTTTCTAAATGAATTTTACTTGTGCCTTGAGCTTCCAAGAATAAATTTTCTATACTGCCTGAAGAAAAATTTACTTTTGCTGTTCCTGAAATAAGGAGCTTTAGGTTGTTACTATTAAAGCCTTTGACATTTGCATGTGTTGTATTACCTAACTTTAATTCATTTAAAGAAGGTATACCTATCGTTACTTTTGTACGTAATCTAGTATGGATATTACCAATAAGATTAATATGTAGTGTATCATTATAAACTTTAAATGAAATATTATTTTTAAAGTTTTTATCTATTTTAAATTTAATATCATTTTTTAATGTTTTATGTATATTAAGTTCTAGTGGAAAATTAACGTGAATTTTAGTAAAATTTTCTTCTAAGATAATTTGTTTAGTAATGAGAGATGAATGTTTTTCTGAGCTAGAAAAGATATTGCTTCCTATCATACTATTGGTAATAGTACTATTATGGATATACGTATCTGCTGAAAGAATAGAGGTTAGAAGGAGGGGAATGACTAAAAATTTCATAAAATAATCCTTTACTTTAATGTAAGTAAATTATAGCATTAGTTAGTGCCTTAAAAGTGTCTTTGAAAATTTTATAAAAAAGGGTGGGGATGCCCATTTAAATCATGGGTAAACCCCATAATTTAAATACGATGACTACGCCGTAGCGTCAGTATAAACTTTTTGTGCTTTTTTCTGAACGTGGAAATTAAGACCAATCTCTTTCTCGCTACATCCAAGTGCCAGTGCAACCATTTGTGGCATGTGAAGAACAGGTAATTCAATATCTCTACCGATTACTTTTCCAACACTGTCTTGGTAGGTATCCATTTTCAAGTGACATAATGGACATGGTGTAACCATAAGGTCAGCATCATTGTCAATTGCATCTACCATCGCATTACCTGCTAGTACTTCAGATGTATGGTTGGCTTGAAGCTCAACATGGAAACCACAACATTTATTCTTATGATCATAATCTACAGGATTACCCTCTAGTGCTGAAATCAAATCATCTAATGAAGTCGGAACATATGAGTTCTCATGATTATTACTACCTTCATGAAGCTCTGATGGTCTGATATTATGACATCCATAAAATGGAGCAATATTGAACTGGCTTAATGGAACTTCAACTTTACTTTTGATATTCTCTAAACCATAATCATTAACTAAGGTATATAAGAAGTGTTTGATTTCAGATGTACCTTTGTACTCTAAACCAACTTCTGCAAGCTTCTCATTTACACGTGCTTTTAACGCTGGGTCTTTATCTAAAGCATGTTTTGTCATCGCTGAGTTTAGTTGACATGTATTACAGATTGTAATCATTGTAAGACCAAGTTTCTCTGCATAACAGATGTTTCTAGCATTGAGAACATGGGCTAAAAACTCATCAAAATCTTGTAAATGAGAAGCTCCACAACATGAAGCCTCTTCTAAAATAGTAATTTCGATTCCCAACTTTTTAGCTACTGCAAGCGTAGATGAAAGTAGTTCTGGTGTTGATTGTTTTGCTGTACAACCTGTAAACAGTGCATATTTAAATTGACTCATCTTTTCTCCTTACAGCTTATTGGTCATTGAGATTTCAATTAGTTTTTGAACCTCGTCTAAGTTTTTAATCTTTGGCATATTGTCGATAAATGGAATACCATCTTGCCAGTGAATTTTTCCTGCTTGCATCATTTTCATAGCTGTTGTTAAGTGTTTGTACATACCTAAGTAACCCTCTGAATAGACAACAATATCGGCCTCATCGAGGAAACCATGTTTCCGAATGCTTCGTACAAAACCTTCAGCGTGACGTGTTGCTACATTGCTTTTTGCCACTCCTTGCTCGAACTGCATATTATGAAGTTTTGTAATTTTTTCAATAGGATTAATCTCTTTTGGACATGCCTCGGCACACTCAAAACATTTTACACAATCCCAAACACCTTGTGCTGGTTGAGATGTAAGTTCAAGTCTCTCGATACCTGCATTATCACGTGTATCAACAGTAAATCGGTACGCAGCAACAAACGCCGCTGGACCAAAGAATGACTCATTTGCTTCAAGAGCAGGACAAGAGTAGTGACATGCTCCACACTGAATACATAAGTCAGAGTCTAAGAAGTTGTCAAACTCTTCCATACTCTGTTTTGTCTCATGTTCTGGGCGTGGGTCAACATTTGCAACAACAAAAGGTTTAACAGCAGAGTGTTTTTCCCAAAAGTCTGCTTTGTCGATAATCATATCTTTTACAGCTCTTTTTTTGCTCTGTGGCTCTAGTGTAATCTCATTATTAAAGAGGTCAAGAAGCTCAATGGCATTTTGTTTACAAGCCAATGTGGCTTTTCCATTTACTTTAATAGCACAAGCCCCACAGATACCATGACGACAAGAACGACGGTAAGAAAAACTTCCATCATGTTCCCATTTGATTCTGTTCATAAGGTCAAGAACCAACTCATCTTTTCCCACTTCCATCTCATAACTTTTATAGTATGGAAGGTAGTCGGTTTCAGCATTAAATCTAAATGCTTTTATAGTTACTTTACGTGTATCATTCATTATTCAACCTCCTTAGTATGTTCTTTCTTTAGGCTCAAATTTACCAAGTACAACTTCGCCCCACTCACTTTTAATATTGTAATCTTTGTCCATATATGAATAAGTATGTTTCAAGAAATTAACATCATCTCTGGTTGGGAAATCTTCACGGAAGTGACCACCACGGCTCTCTTCACGATTTAAAGCACCTACAACAATAAATTTAGAGAACTCTAACATGTGTCCAAGCTCTGTAGCTTCTTGAAGTTCGGTATTAAATGTTTTAGATTTATCATCAATTCTAATGTTTTTAAATCGACCTAAAAGCTCATCAATAAGGGCAACTTGCTCTTCTAAAGACTCTTTTGTTCTAAATACACCTGCATTTTTGGTCATACCATTTTGCAGTGTTTCTCTAAGCTCTGCAACTTTTTCTTTACCATTTGATGTTTTAAGCGTTTTCATCTCTTCTAACATGGTATCTGCATCTGAAAGTTTAGCTGGACGAAGCTCTATACCTTCATCTAATTGCTTAACCATGTTTTCCCCTGCATGACGACCAAATAGTAATGCTTCTAGTACCGAGTTTGCACCCAATCTGTTTGCACCATGTACGGATACACAAGAACACTCTCCAGCTGCGTAGAACCCTTCTACCATCTCGGTAGGTGTTTTACGAACTTGACAGTTAATATTGGTTGGAATACCACCCATAGAGTAGTGTGCTGTTGCAGAAATATGGATAGGCTCTTTAAGCATATCTTGACCTTGGAAGGCAATTGCTAATTCTCTAAGCTCTGGAAGTTTTGTCAAGATAATACTTGGGTCAAGGTGTGTCAAGTCAATATTTACCGATTGACCATCTTTACCAACACCTTTACCTTGACGAACCTCTTCCATAATGGCTCTTGACACAACATCTCTTGATGCAAGTTCCATAGCATTTGGAGCGTATTTAGTCATAAAACGTTCGCCTTCAGAGTTGAACAAACGTCCACCTTCTCCACGAGCAGCTTCAGAGATAAGAACTCCCGAACCACCAAGTCCACTTGGGTGGAACTGAACAAATTCCATATCTTCAAGTGGAAGACCATGACGTGCAACAATAGAGAGTGAATCTCCTGTATTCGCATGTGCATTTGAGTTAAATCTATACGCTCTTCCATGTCCACCTGTAGCAAACATGGTAACTTTTGCATTAAAAATAGCAGGTTCAGAGGTACGAAGGTCATACGCTACAACACCCGATACTTTTCCATCTTCGTAGATAAGGTCTGCACAGTACCACTCATCAAATACTTCAATCCCAGCTCTATCAGCTTGTTCATAGATTGCTTGAAGAAGAGCAAGACCTGTTCTATCTTTTGCATAACATGCTCTTGGTTTACTCTGTCCACCAAATGGTCTAATTGCAATATCTCCCTCTTCATCACGTGAAAATACTGCCCCCATTCTCTCTGCCCAACGAATAGTCTCTGGAGCTTTTGTACACATAAGCTCAACACAATCTTGGTCAGCCAAATAGTCAGAACCTTTTACCGTATCAAACTCATGAAGCTCTGTACTGTCATCTTTTCCAAGTGCAGCATTAATACCACCTTGTGCTGCCCCAGAGTGACTTCGTAGTGGGTGTAGCTTTGTGATTACTGCTGTCTTTTTTCCTGCTTCTGTTAGCTCTTTAGCTGCTGCTAAACCAGCCAAACCAGCTCCAACAATTACAGCATCATATTCGTAGATTTTAACATCCATTCTGCTATTTCCTTTTTCAATAAGAATTTGTTAAGATTATATTCATAAGCCGATTACAGCTTATTGAATGTAAAACTATACCACTTAATAGAGTTAATTATGTTACAATTTTTCCACTAATAATAAAGGTTCAGCGTGAATAAAGAAGATTATTTGATAAGTAAAATAAGCTCATCTTATGTGGGAGATGACGGGGCAGTGGTAGGTAATAAAGTTTACAGCATGGATGCTTTTTTTGAGGGGATTCACTTCAAAAGAGAGTGGATGAGCTTGGCTCAAATAGCACGAAAAGCAATGCTTGTAAATCTCTCTGATGCTATTGCGATGAATGCCCAACCTCTATATGCTTTGGTAACACTCTCTCTGCCAAAAGATATTGATGTAAAAGAGATAGATATTCTTGTCGAATCGTTACATAAAGTAGCATTCGAGTATGGTTGTGAGATTATAGGTGGAGATACCATCGCAGGAGAACGACTTGATTTTAGTATTACAATTATCTCTGAAACCAATAATCCCCTAACAAGAAAGGGTCTGCAAGAAGGAGATTTCTTAGCGTATACAGGAACACTAGGAGAGAGTAAAAGAGATTTAAACCGACTCTTTAATGGAGAACAAATTTCTAGTAACTCCAAATTTATAGAGCCAATTTTAAGAAAAGAGTTTATAGAAAAATCAAGAAAATACCTACGAACAGGAATGGACATTAGCGACGGACTCTTTTGTGATACGAATAAAATGTTAAAGCTAAATAATATGGGCTTTGAACTCTTAAAAGAGATTAGCGATGAGGTAGGAAGCAGTGGAGAGGAGTATGAAATGTTGGTCTCTTTTGCATCCAAAGAGTTAGATAATGTACTTCGGGTGGCGAAAGAGACGGATATGGATTTGACTATTTTTGCTAAAGTAGAAAATAATGACCATACGTTTGTTTGTATTGGTCATCATTTTTAAGTAATTTATTTACTAGAGCCATACTCCACAGCACCCATATCAATTGTGCTGTTATGGATTCTTTTGTTGCCTAGCATATCGGTTTTTAGAAGGTATACCATTTGGTTATAAATAGAGTCATTGCCTATAATCTTTTTATAGGTTGCACTACTAGG
>Ga0256827_10000441_pt1 | contig 25916 bp, 27 predicted proteins | sample CV84metaG_FD_185977 | JGI IMG/M metagenome (GOLD analysis project Ga0256827, IMG submission 185977) | Hydrothermal vent microbial communities from East Pacific Rise, Pacific Ocean - CV84 | ecosystem: Environmental > Aquatic > Marine > Hydrothermal vents | place: Pacific Ocean: East Pacific Rise...
AAGAGAGAATTGGGATGATTTTTAAATTTTGAATATTAATATTGCATAAAAGTTCTATTTGACGGTGTTGTGAGGCACAACACCCTACGCGACTTCGTCGCTGTTTAACATCAAAAAAGGATTATTAAAACTTCAAAAGCTAATGGTTTGCTTGTACATCGAATGAAAATACGATGAAAGATTGGTACAATGAAACCGTTAGATTTTGAAGTTTGGTGGAGACGTGGGGAATTGAACCCCAGTCCTAAAATAGCTAGTGCTATGAATCTACATGCTTAGTCGGTGATGTTAAATCTCATCTTGCTTCGCACAGCACCCAAAGCTACACAAGACCAGTCAAAATTCTCACAAGGTAGCATGACTTCTACCAAGCATATCCATCAGATGTGATGCCTAAAATCCGAGTAAGATGGAACTTGTCGGTAAGGCAGTCCTCCGATCGCTCGGGGTAAACTTACGCTACTGCGTAAGCTGGACGGTAATCTGTATTGTTTGCAGTTATGCATTGTGAGCCGTGTAACGGAATTGCTCAGTCCGACATGCACATAGCTCCGACTACTCCAGTCGAAACCAAGTCATCCCCATATTCTCATAGATAATGAAGGAGTCAATTATCTATTGAGGAACAGTAATTATAACACAAATTGTTTTTTATGTCAAATGTTTATTTGTTCTTTTATCTCTTTGGCAATACCTGATATCTTTGTAATTTTCTGAGTATTGTTTAAACCATCATCTAAAAGAATTTTTACAAAAGCAGAACCGACAATAACACCATCAACCCCTTTTGCTTTCTCTTGGGCTGTATTTTGGTCAACCCCAAAACCTACATAAACAGGGGTGTCTGTGTACTCTCTTATGTTGGTGATAATCGGTTGTAAATCTTCACTTTGACCTGAACCTGTAATCCCTGCATACGCCACTAAATAGATAAATTTTTGTGCATCGGTAACAATTTCTTTGATTCTCTCTTTGCTATCTGTCGGAGCAATAAAATCTATCAGTGCAAGGTTAGCCTCTTTCATCATCGGTTTATAAGGATTTGCCTCCTCCAAAGGTAAATCAGGAATGATGAACCCATTCACCCCACTCTTTTTTGCCTCTTCTATAAAAAAGTCCATCCCTTTATGATAGAAAGGATTAAAATACCCCATCCATAAAGTGTCAATATGTGGGGCTATTTTTGCTGAAGCATCAAATAGATGTTCCAATTTAAAACCATTTTGTAACGCTTTGAGATTTGCTTTTTCTATAACAGGGCCATCTGCTACAGGGTCAGAGAAAGGCATACCCAGTTCTAGGGTATCAACTCCTGCTTCGGCTAAAGCCAAAGCCATATCTATTGTAAACTCTAATGAAGGGTAACCTGTGGTAATGTATGCAACTAATTTTTTCAATATAAACTCTTTTATGACAATTTGTAATCTTAGGGTGATATTATACATTTTTTAGATAAAATCACTTCAACTAGATGAATAAGGTAAAAATTATGAGTATTCATACCGAAAAAGTTGCAAAAAAAGTAACTTTAACGACCATTGCTAAGATGAAAGGTGTAGAACCTATAACCATGGTAACAGCTTACGATGCCCTATTTGCAAAGCTTTTTAATGGTAATGTAGACATGATACTGGTAGGCGATAGCTTAAACATGAGTTTCTTAGGAAAAGAGGACACATTAAGTGCAACGATGGATCAAATGATTTATCATACCCAAGCTGTTTGTAACGGTGCAACCTTACCACTTATCGTTTTAGATATGCCTTTTGGGTCATATACTTCAAAAGAGTTGGCTGTAAAAAATGCTACACGTGCCTACCAAGAAACCAATGCACAAGCGATTAAAATAGAAGGTGGTAAAGAGAGAGCAAATATTGTTAAAGCTCTAACCAACAACTCTATTGCTGTTTTGGGTCACATTGGACTGATGCCACAGTTTTTACGCTCTGATGGTGGGTATAAAATACGTGGAAAAGACAAAACCGATATCGCCTCTTTGGTAGAAGATGCAAAAGCACTTGAAGCTGCTGGTGCATTTGCCATTGTGGTCGAAGGGGTTAAATCTGAAGCTGCGAAAGCGATTACTGATGCAATAACCATCCCTACCATAGGGATTGGAGCTGGGTTAGATACCGATGGTCAAGTATTGGTTTGGTCAGATATGTTTGGATTTTTTGAAGAGTTTAAACCTAAATTTGTTAAACAGTATTGTAAAGGTGCAGAACTTATTCGTGAAAATTTAGAACAATATACATCTGAAGTAAAAGAGCGTAAATTCCCAAGTGATGAGTTTACTTATTAATATAATTTTTTAATTTGTCGGATGAAGCCAATGAATTAAGCAATAAATATTTGGAGGTTGTAGGGACAATCCCCCTGTGGTTGTCCTTAGTTCGGACAAGCACGGGGGCATTGTCCCTACAAAAACCCTTAATTCAATGGTATTGAGCTTTAGCCGACGCAAAATCAACTAACAAAAAAATCAACCGACGAAAATCATGAAAAGAAAAAAATGGAAAGAATAGTAGACATAGAAAAATTTGATGCTGAGTATACAGAAGAGATATCTTTACGCCCCTCTTCTTGGGATGAATACATCGGTCAGGGTCAGATTAAAAAGAATTTAAAAGTTTTTATTGAAGCGAGTAAACGTAGAGAAGAAGCCCTTGACCACATTTTATTTTTTGGACCTCCTGGTTTAGGGAAAACCACCATTGCTAACCTTATCGCAACCGAGATGAGTGCAAACATTAAAACCACAGCAGCACCGATGATAGAAAAATCAGGTGACCTCGCAGCGATACTCACCAATATCGAAGAGGGAGATATACTTTTTATAGATGAAATCCATCGAATGTCCCCAGCGATAGAGGAGATACTTTACTCAGCAATGGAAGATTTTCGTTTAGATATTATTATCGGTTCGGGTCCTGCTGCACAAACGGTTAAAATAGACCTACCACGCTTCACACTTATCGGAGCAACTACCCGTGCTGGTATGCTTTCCCACCCTTTACGTGAACGTTTTGGGATGCACTTTCGTATGCAGTTTTACAGCTCTGAAGAGTTGGCTGATATTGTTTACTTAGCCTCTATAAAGTTGGACAAAGTGGCTAAAAAAGATGCCTCTTTTGAGATAGCCAAAAGAAGCCGTGGAACACCTAGATTGGCACTGCGTTTGTTACGAAGAGTAAGAGACTTTGCAGAGGTAGCCAATGAATTTGAGATAGAACTTCCAACCACACAGTATGCTTTAAACCAGCTGGGAGTCAACAACTTAGGATTTGACGAGGAAGATATTCGTCTTTTAGAACTGCTTATCTCTGCAAAAGGTAGACCGATGGGTTTGAGTACCATTGCAGCAGCATTGAGTGAAGATGAAGGGACAATAGAAGATGTCCTTGAACCTTATCTTCTTGCAAATGGATACATAGAAAGAACGGCTAGAGGTCGTGTTGCGACAGAGAAATCATATAGCCATTTTAGACTCAGCCCACCCAATAACGGATAAAATATTTTATGAAAAAAAGTGACTATATCATAGCAATTCTTTTTGCTTTAGCAATTTTAGGTGCATATAGCATCTACCAACCTTTTCTACTCTCTATGGTTGTTGCCTTATTACTTACTATGGCAACGGCAAATGTTCACCAAAATTTTACACAAAGTATTCACTCTGAAAGAATTTCAGCTGTAATTTTAAGTTTATTACTTTTTATCATACTGTTTGCACCTATTATTTATATTACCACCATTGGGGTACAGTATATCTCCAAAATAGATGCTGAGATTATTAACATTACTACCTCAAATATCCATGAATACAGTGAAGGAATTCCTATTCTAGATGACTGGGTTAACGAATATATTAATAATGAAAAGATTTTAGAAAACATTAAAACATCCACCGATTTAATCACCCAAGCAGGAACAAAAGGGTTTGGATTTATTAAGAATGTCTTTCTTGTTATTGTTTTTTATTTGGTATTAAATCTCAACAGTGGGAGACTTTTTCACTTAATGACCTCTCTTTTACCGATGAGAGATGAAGAGGGTACAAAAATTTTAACAGAAATCTCATCAACCATGGAGATTGTTTTTTACTCCATTGTGGTAACAGCCATCTTTGAGGGGATTTTATTTGGTGTGATGGCAAGTTTCTTTGGTTTTAATGGTCTACTGTTTGGAATGATTTATGGTTTTGCCTCACTTATCCCTATTATTGGTGGGGCTGTGGTTTGGATTCCTGTGTCGCTTTTTGCTTGGAGTGCCATCAACGTTAATGCAGCTATTTTCATAGCGATGTACTCTATAATTGTTATCTCTATTATTGCTGACACATTCATAAAACCCATGATTATCAAATATATAAAAGATGATATTTTACACAGTTCCACAAAGATTAATGAACTGCTCATTTTCTTTTCTATTTTGGCAGGGATGAGTTCTTATGGATTTTGGGGAATGATTTTAGGACCAGCCATTACTTCATTTTTAATTGCTATCTCTAAGGTTTATATAGAGCTTTATGGAAAAGATACCCAATAAAACTCTAATAAAATTTACAAAAAATATTTAAGTTTAAAAATCGTAAGTTACACCAACATTCACCGTATCAAGGTCTGGAGAGTCTGATTTTTGAATCAGTCTTTCATAGTCTGCGAAGACTCCTAAACCACCCTCTTGGTCACCTGCTCCATCAAATACTCTGTTGTATCTTCCATTTTTAGCCTTATCAGCACTTAAATCATACTCTATACCAGCACCCCAAGCCAAAGTTTTTGCATCTACTTTTTGTAATTTCCCTTTTGTTTTTGTTTTAGCATATCCTGCCAATCCATAAACATTGGCTTGATTAGAGATAGGAATCATCGGTTTTAAAAATATTCCAACATGCTCAACTTTACCACCATCAGACTTCCAATTGGTTTTAATACCTCTCGCTTCAATACCTATGTATTTATTGATATCGTAACCTATACGACCTACCACTCCAGCTGTTTTATCTGTAGTACTACTCCCCCCTGTAGGACATTTACATGAGGGATCAAATCTTGCAGTAGAAAGCCCCAAACCAACATACAAACCATTGGCTACAATATCTTTAGGTGCTGGAGTGGGAGGTGGTGGAGGTACGGGATGAGTTGCAACAACAACTGGTGGAATAGGTATCTCTTTCACAGGAGGTGTCACATAAACTTCTTCAACTACAGGAGGGATATACTCCTCCTCCACAGGTGCAACATAAACCTCTTCAACTGGTGGTGGAGCTACATAAACCTCCTTTTCAGGTTCAACATAAACTTCTTTAACGGGTGGTGGAACATAAACTTCTTCCTTTACAGGTGCAACAACAACTTCTTCTGCTTGAACAACGTCTTCAGTAACATAGACAGGTTCAGGGAAAGTTCCTCCTGCATACAAACCACTGCTGATTGCCAACAGACTAACTAATGATATACTTATTCGTTTCATGAATAACTCCTATTTTTTATATAGAAATTATAGCATTGTTGTAATTAGTTATAATATAATTTTTTATATTAAAAAATATTATAAAATATTTCTTAAGTTTATATCTTTATTTTTATTTTATTTTTATATTCAAAGAAAAAATAAATGAAAATAGAACCAAGAATCATAATAAAACTTTGTATCTGTCCCATTGTTAACCAATTTTGATATAAATATCCTAATTGGATATCAGGTTCTCTCCAAAACTCAGATACAAATCTAGCGATTCCATACAATACTCCATAAACACCAACCAAAGCACCATCAAATTTTTTTCTTTTACGGTACAAATATATAAGTATTGCAATCACTATACCCTCTAAGAAAGCTTCATAAAGTTGAGAAGGATGCTTTAAAACGCCATCAACATAAATTCCCCAAGGAAGATCGGTTGTACGCCCTACCAGCTCTTTGTTTAAAAAGTTTCCAATTCTCCCAAATACAAATCCAACAGGTACGGATAAAGCAACAATATCTAGTATTTTATAAATTTGTTGAGGATTTTTTCGTGCAAAGAGATAAGAACTGATACCAGCACCCACCACAGCACCATGATAACTCATCCCTCGTATACCTACAAATTCACCATGAAAAAATGGATTAAAAATTTGCCATGGTTGAGAGAGATAGTACCAAGTGTGTGGATCATAAAATAAAATATACCAAATACGAGCACCCAAAAGTATCCCTATCTCAATCCATATAAAATAATTATCGATTAATGCTTCACTAATACTTATATTATCTCTCTTAATAATCCATTTTGCAAACCAAAGAGACGTTAATAAGGCAGAAATATACATAATACCATACCAATGTACAGTAATTATCCCAAAATTAATTGCAATTGGGTTAAAATAATCATAGACATGATTCCAATATTCCATATTATTCCTTTTTGTCTTCTTCTATGTTTAGTATAACATCTTAGACTATTAACTATTCATTAATAATTCATTGTTTGATTATTAATACTATCTCTATATAATACACTTAAGAAAACAAAATGTTATCAGCATTGTTCACGAGTTAAGTATGTAATTGAACTCCTTTGAAATATACTCCCTTGATAGAACATATTTAGACCTCCTTTGTAATAGCTCTCGTGAACAATGCTGATGTCATTTAACCTTTCTTATCTTTAACGCTTCTCATGTTATGATTACCCACAAATTAAATATCTTTTTAGCAAAAATAAAGGATTTCTTATTATAAAAATTTTAATGATAGAAGATGATTATGAAATTGCTCAAATTCTAACTGAATACCTCAATCGACATGATATTAGTGTTGTTAGCTCAGAAGAACCTTACATGGGTCTCTCATTACTTACCCAAGATGATTTTGATTTAATTATCTTAGACTTAACACTTCCAGGGATTGATGGTCTTGAAGTTATCCCCAAAATTAGAAAAACCTCCTCTATTCCGATTATTGTCTCTTCTGCTCGTGATGATATTACCGACAAAGTTATTGCCATGGAGAGGGGTGCTGATGACTATATGCCAAAACCTTATGACCCCAGAGAATTGCTCACTCGAATCAAAACCATTTTAAGAAGAATCAACAGCAACAGTGAAAAGAAAAATGTAAATACTCTCTTTGAACTTAATGTCAAAGCACGTCATATTATATTTAAAGAGATACTCTTAGAATTAACAGCTGCTGAATTTGATATATTATCTATCTTAATTCAACATAAAGATTCAGCTGTTTCAAGAGAACAACTTCTTTATGAGAGTGAGCATATTGATGACAACAGTTCGATTAAAAATATTGATGTCATTATCTCAAGAATACGACAAAAGCTTTCAACCATTGATAATACACACAGTTACATTAAACCCATTAGAGGAATTGGTTATCTACTTACAGAGAAGATATAATGAGACGTATCATGAGAAATATATCTGTTAATGCCTTTGTAAACACCCTTTTTTCTCTTGTCCTCTCTTTACTTTTAACAGCTCTCTATTTTTTTATCTCTTGGGATAAGGAGAGACAAAGGCTTGATGAGATTACCCGTTATAAACTCATCTCAAATCACCTTCTTTCTACAGCACAACTTAACCCCACCAAAGAGGAAAAAGAGAAGTTCTATGAGGAGTTCTATGTCAAACCAGTCTCTATCAATGAGAGTCGTTTACTTATCCTTAGCAAAGGGAAAGTAACCTTTGGAAGCAACTCTGTTTATGGTCAAATGCAAATTTTTTCTATTGGAGAAAATCAATATATTTATCTTCAACGTTATGGCTATAACCTCATGCTTAAAGATACAAAGTCTAAAAGTTTACGTTTACACATCACCATTTTAGTTGCTGTACTTATCGCTCTTTTATTTATTTTTTTATACATAGGTATCATACGAAAACTAGCCCCTCTAAAAAAACTTAACAATCAAATTGAAGAGTTTGCCAATGGAAATATGAACATTAAAATTACTCAGAAATCCAATGATGAGATAGGACAAATCGCCCAAAGTTTTGACAATGCAATACATCATATCAGAACACTACTTGATTCAAAAAATCTCTTTATGAGAAACATGATGCATGAACTAAAAACACCCATAACAAGAGGTCGTATTGCCATTGAGATGGTTGAAGATGGTATAAGTAAACAAACACTTATTCGCTCTTTTGAAAGGATGAATGAACTTATATCCGAATTGGCTCATGTGGAACGATTAACCACACAAAATTTTAGCCCAAGAATGGATTCTGCCAATATTAATGAGATTATCAATGATAGTATTAATCTACTCTTTTATGACAAAGAAAAAATAAAAGTTCAAACAGAAAATGAGACGCTCGTTACCGATACAAAGCTTTTAACCTTGGCGATTAAAAACCTCCTAGACAATGCACTAAAATATAGCAATAATGAGTCAGCTACCATCATAACAAACCCTGATATGATACAAATCATATCGACAGGAAAAAGTTTAGAGTATCCTCTCTCTTATTATCTTGAACCCTTTACACAAGAGGAAAAAAGAAACACTGGTTTTGGATTGGGCTTATATATTGTTCACAACATTGCACAACGTTTACATTATAAATTAAACTATTATCATAAAAATGGGTCAAATATATTTGAGTTAAGATTATAAAAAAGAGAAAAAATTTCCACCATTAAAGAGATTGGTGGAAAAGATATTTATAAAATTGAAGTTCTATAGGTATTAATACGTTTTCTCCAACCAGGTAACCATTTTTTTTCATTTTTAGAAGCTGGTGAATTACGGACACGTCTCTCTAAAATCATTTGTGCTGAACGGGCAAACTCAGCCAAAGCACCAGGCCCTTTTTGAACAGGTCTCATATTTTTAAGAACCTGAAGCATCCCCCAACCTTGATTGTTGTAACGCTCTGTTGATTTAATCCCTTTACCTTTAAAATTAATATAATCAATTAAAGGATACCAGCCCCCTTTTGTAGCTGCTAAGGCATTATAGTTATCTACGATATGCTTTCTATATTGAGGAGCAACATGTTGAGCAATCTCAGGAATAGACGCATGTAAACGGTCAAAGAAAAATTGAGTTTGAAGCCCTTTTGTGTTCATTAAAAGATTTTTAAGTTGTTGAAACTGTGGATCATTTCTTGCATTTTCAAAAATGGCTCTATTTCTCCATGGTGCACCTTTTTTCCTAGCAATCAGTAACCAACCTGGAACTTCCACTTTATTAGCAACATAATAGTCTATCATTGCAGGGAAAGTCTGATCAAAACGTTGAACAGCCCCAGCAGGATACCAAATAAAGTGACCAATACCTAAAGAAGCAAAATCTTCATTTGTTGACCAAAACATAAGGTATTTAGAGTTTCCCCCTGTCTCATTCATATAAATTTTATCTGAAATAACATTTAACTCATACTGCGATAATTTTGGTTTAGTAATATCTTCTGGATAAGCAGTTTGATTAACCTGCTTTGCACAACCTCCCAAAAGTAAAACGGCCAATCCAATTGATGCCAATATTTTCATAGATTTCATTTTTTCTCCTATATACTATATCTATGTTTTAGTATAGGAGAAAAAAACTAATATCTTTGTTAAGATTTATAGTTAATTTATTATTGAGAGTAAGATTTAAAATATTCTATCCGTTCAGAGGTCAAAGGGTGAGAAGATATCATCCCCATCATGCTATTATTATTCTCTAATCCTTCATGCTCTTTTACTAAAGATTCAAAAAGTTCAGCCACATATTTTGTAGATATTCCCATTTTCTTCAACTCTTTTACAGCATGAGCATCTGCTTCCCGTTCAAACTCTCGACTGTAACTACTGTTAATCAAAATGGTCGGAACCATTGTTGCAATAACAGAAACATCTCCTGTAATATACCCAATAATAACTCCAGCTACACCTGTTTTAATTGCCATCCGTAAAGAGTGTTTATGCACAACATGCCCTTTTTCATGAGCCAAAACACCTAAAATATCTCGAAATTCACTGTCTTTACTTAAAGCGACCAATTCATCGGTTAAAACAACATCCCCTGAAGGGAGAGCAAAGGCATTGGGACCCATTTCAGGAGAAGCCCTAAAATGTAAATGATATTGATTTTCCCCTTTTGTCAATAAATCAAAATGGGTTTGAATAATATTTTTTTGTGCTTCACTTAACTTGGAAGGTTTTAAATAATGCGCTTCCAATTGGTTCATACTCATCTCACTCACTTCATCTAAAGTAGTTTGAGGCAATACAGAAGCAAGAGCCGTTGCTGTATAATTTGCTCCTGCTGTTAACATAAACCAAATAAACCCGATGGTAATTAAAACTGAACCCAGTGTTAAAGCCAATGAACTTTCAATCTTATACGCTTTTGATTTACTGATTCCAAAATCTCGTAACACTTGATCAATCTTATCATTTTCTGTACTTTTACAACGTATCCCATTGGGAAAGTTTAAAACTCTTGGTGTATTTCCTAAACGAGATTCTATGCTCACCTCATCTAAAGCAACATCTATATTATGTGAAGAGATAAGTACACGCCTACCAAAAGTAAACTCCATCACCACTTTATGTTCTTTTGAACTTTTACCATCATACATTAGGGCATTAATTAACATTCGATTCTCCTATAAACCTATATCTATATCAAAGAAATCAATCATCTCTTCACCTATGGTTGAACCTTTTTCATAACCTTCAGACTCAAACTGGTCATAATCTTGACAAATAAAATAGGTATGTTCCAATTTGTATCTTAAATAACGTATTTTTGCCCAAGGGTATAAGAGTCCCAACGAAAAAATAATGGCTAAAATATTACTTACCCCTATCATCCCTAAAGCAAAAGGGTAGAGATTTCCTCGAAAAAATGCTTTATCTAGTGTTGTTTTATTTCTCATAAAATTAGAAAAGTAAGCATCAGCAAAAGCTTTTTGCCAAGAGATAAAAGTAAAATAAGAAAAAAGTAAGAAAATCGATCCTAAAAGGGTGATGATTTCGGGACTAAGCATCTTCTTTAACGCATCCATATCAAGAGTAATCCCCAAAGCTTCAAGAAGTGCAATACCTGTGGAGGTTACTAACCCAGCCATCAACGACACCCCTAATAAAAATGCAATATTCCAAAGAAAAAGTTTAAAATAAATCTTGTAAGCTTCCCCTGTTCTCCCTGAAAAATTAAATTTTCCTTGTCCATAATAGGAGTGATTTAAGAGCAGTTTTTTAAATTGAATATAAGAGTAAGGGAAAATAAGAAAAAGTGTAAAAATATTCAATAAACTATGAATTAAAAAAAAAGCATAAAACTCAGAAATATCCCCTTTATATTTAAACGGAACATGCCTATAAGATGTATTACGAAGTTTAAAGCTAACAGCTTGACGTATCAACCAAGGCATCGCAATAAATGCGACAAGAGCAATTCCAGCAGCAATTTTAAACAACATTAACTGTTGATAAAAAAGAACAAAGAGCGCATAAATACTGACCACAATAATACGCCCAATTAAGATACGCTTGGGGTCAGCATTGTATTCAAAATTTGAACCGTTCAGATAAGTATTTGCATACATATAACGGTTGGTACGTACTTTTGCCCATGCAGAATAGATACCCAAAGTTAAGATGGTTAAAGCGATGTTAACAATCCATATACGAAAGAACTCTTTTCCATTACCTTTAAATTCAAAGGTCTTATATGGAACTACTTTTTCTTTATCTTCAGACGTTTCATCCTTTAATTTATCCATCTCTTCTCCTTAATCATTATTAATGAGAAAGTTTAACACAAATAGAGTTTAAGTGTTATTAATCAATGGAATCCTTATTTATTGTCCAGGATTATACTCTGCATAGTAAACCGAACCATCAGAAAAAGAGTTAACGGTTAACTTAGAAAAGCTTTCTAAATATGCCCAAAAATCATCTTTAATCGTTTGATCCATATCCACTTTTCTTAGTGCCTCTTCCATACACCCTAACCACTCATAACGAGCCTTTTCTGTAATGGAAAAATCATCATGAAGTCGAATCATAAACTCATCTAAGTTCATCCCCCCTGTTTCACTCTCATAAACTTTTGGTCCACCACAAATCTGTACAAAAAATCTGGTATTTTTAACTTTTACTTTATGAAATTCATCTTCATCTTGTGGAAAGAAATGTGCAATATCACTCTCATATATAATGTCATAAAAATCATACATTAAAGCCTTCATCCCCTCTTCACCACCCACTGCATCATAAAACTTTGCTGTTGGATTTGTAAAAGGAACATCAGCCCCTTTTTCTACTTTTGATACTTCATAACTCATCTAATTCTCCTGCATTTTAAACTATTCTATCAAATTATAATAAATATAATATAGGGTAAGCCATTTAATCACAATATCGTTTTAACAAGTTACCATAATCCTCAATTCGTCTGTCACGCAAAAATGGCCAAATATCTCGAACCTCTTTGGTTCTTTCTTTATCTATAATGGCATAAAGAACCTCTTCCTCTTCACAACTAGCCTGAGCAAGAAGTTCACCTTGAGGGTCGCAAACAAAAGAATTCCCCCAAAAGCGTATACCATCCATCACCCCTGAACTATCCTTTTCAAAACCCACACGATTACAAGACAAAACAGGTATCCCATTGGCAATGGCATGAGAGCGTTGAATGGTTATCCAAGCGTCAAGCTGTCTACTTTTCTCCTCTTGACTATCTTCATCAAACCAACCTATGGCTGTAGGGTAAATCAATAATTCAGCCCCTTTGAGTGTCATAAGACGTGAAGCTTCAGGATACCACTGATCCCAACATATTAATACCCCCAATTTTCCCACAGAAGTGTGAATCGGTTCAAAACCCAAATCGCCAGGGGTAAAATAAAACTTTTCGTAAAACCCTGGATCATCGGGGATGTGCATTTTTCTATATTTTCCTGCTACCGTTCCATCTTTCTCAAAAACCACTGCTGTATTATGATAAAGTCCTGCTGTTCTTTTTTCAAAAAGAGAAGTGACCAAAACCACATTATTCTCTTTTGCAACAGCTGACCAAAACTCAATATCTTTCATCCATGAATTAGCATAAGAAAAAAAGTTTGTATCTTCACTTTGACAAAAATACTCATTTTGATGTAGTTCTTGTAGCACAACAAGCTCTGCACCCTCTCTTGATGCTATCTCTATATTCTTAATTGTTTCTTTATTTGTCTTAAAAGTGTTACCATAATACTTTTTTTGAATTAATGCAACTTTCATATACCCACTTTTTAACTATATTTTAGCATAAATGTAAGATTTATTGATATATTAACACAAGGGAGTATTCTTATGTTTTAAAACTTAAAAACATTATTAAACAAAAAACAAGAATATTAGCATAAAACATTTAATATTAATTTTTTATGTTAAATTTTATTTTAAGTTTAATCTTGTTATACTTCTATTACAACAAAGGAGACAAAATGTTTAAAAATATTTTAAAAAATAAATCTTATTTACTAATCGCAATTTTTTTAACACTTTCAGCTTGTGATGGAACATCAGGTACAAATGTGACTGTGTCTGAAACAAAAAAAGAAACTCCTAACATTAATGCTTCTCAGCAAGAATTATTAGATGCTATCAATAAAGCTCGTTCAGAGAGTAGAGACTGTTACCCTGATGATCCTAATCGTGGAGAAGCAGGACCCGTTCCTCCATTATATTGGGATAATGAACTTTATGCTTCAGCACTTGAACACAGTACAGATTTGGCTTTTAGTGATACTTTTTCACATTATGGTTCAGGAACAGAATATGATATCACAGGAGATGGCACTCCTAGCAAATTTTATGAACGTATTGTTGCCAATGGATATAGTAATTATTATTCTGTAGGGGAAAATATTGCTGGAGGACAAGAAAGCATAGAAGAGGTAATGAAAGCATGGTTAAAAAGTCCTGGACACTGTGCAAATATTATGAGTGACAAATATACCGATATAGGTGTTGCTATCGTAACAAAAGAAGATAGTACTTATGGTATTTACTGGACACAAAACTTTGGAAGTAAACATCAATAAATGTAAAGATGCTATTGCCCAGCACCTTTACACATACGCAAAAAATTAATATGAAAATTAACGCATAAATTTCATACGTAAAGGTGCTGTGCAATAGCATTTTAAAAAGGAATCTGCATGGTAGAGCAGTGTAGACTCCCCCCCTCTTCTATCAATCGTGAACACTCAATCGGAATTATCTCTCTATCAGCAAAAAAATCTTTAAAAATCTTATGAACTATTTTATCTTCTTTGACCGAGTAAGTAGGATAAACCAAAGCCCCATTGGTAATTGAAAAATTTGCATAGGTAGCAGGTAAGCGATGACCCTCATCATCAAATTTAGCAGAAGCCATAGGGAGAGGAATTAAAGAGTAAGGTTTATCCTCAAATGTTCTAAACCCTTTCAACTGCTCCTCCATTTTTTTGAGTTCAACATAGTGTTCATCCTCTTCATCTAAAGATTGCACATACATAATGGTATTTTCACTCACAAACCGAGCCAAAGTATCTATATGCGAATCGGTATCATCCCCTGCCAAGTACCCATGGTCAAGCCAAAGCACCCTTTTCGCTCCCAAATACGCTGTTACTCTCTCCTCCACCTCATCTTTTGAGAGTCCACCATTACGATTAAGATTACAGAGACAAGCCGAAGTGGTCATAATTGTCCCCCACCCATCCGACTCTATCGCTCCACCCTCTAAAACAAAATCAATAGATTCAAGTGGAGTTATTCCCATATACCCTTTTTTATGTAGCGTTCTGTTAACCAAGTTATCAAGTTTTGCCTCAAACTTCCCACCCCAAGCATCAAAAGTAAAATCCAATAGCTTCACTTCTCCATCTTCTACCACAGAGATATACCCATAATCCCTTATCCAAGTATCATTGGTCGCTATCTCAATAAAACTCATATTACGTGTCGAACAGAACAAATCTGAAATATCATCTTTACTGTCACAGATAATATAGACAGGTTGAGCATAAGCGATGGCTTGAGCTATTCGTATAAATGGAACAAGAGCTGTCTGTAGATTGTTGTTCCAGTCGCTATTTTTGTGGGGGAATGCCATCAGGATGGCTCTTTGTTTTTGCCATTCGGCAGGTAGATATTTCATAAAAGTATCCTTCAAGTTTTATTCAGCTTAGATATAATTCTGCTATGGCATTTATAAAAATAAACAAACAGAATTTTTTTCATAATTTATCTCAATTTCAATTAAAAACAGGTTCAAAAGAGTCCATTGCAATCGTCTTAAAAGACAACGCTTATGGTCATGGCTTAGAGCTTATGGCGAAACTCTCAGAAGAGTTTGGACTTACCCAAGCTGTGGTGCGTACTTTTAGTGAAGCAGAGCAAATCAAACCCTATTTTAAAAATATTTTAGTACTTGGTGACCGAGCCATTGTTGATGATAAAGCCTCTTTTACACTCAACTCACTACATGACATAGAGGTTGCAGAAAAAAACGCTAAAGTTGAACTAAAAGTGGACACAGGGATGCACCGAAATGGAATCGCTATCAGTGAACTAGGATTTGCTCTCAAACTGATAAAAGAAAAAGAATTAAATTTAATAGGGGTAATGACCCATAACCGTTCAGCCGATGAATTAAGCTCTGAACTCTTTTGGCAACAGAAAAAGTTTGAAAAGGTCGTAGATATGACCATCTCACACGGTTTTAAAAATATCCGTTACCACTCATTTAACTCTGCTACCTCTCTGCGTCTACCCTGTGACCAACAAGATATTATTCGCCTTGGTGTCGGAGCTTACGGCTACTCGGAACTCCCTACCATCTACGAAACTTTAGATTTAAAACCAGTCCTCTCACTTTGGGCAAAAAAAGTAGCTACACGTCAGCTAAAAAAAGGGGAAAGAGTAGGATATGGTGGTCAGTTTGAAGCTCCAAGAGATATGGTTGTCTCTACTTATGATTTAGGTTATGGAGATGGTTGGATGCGTAGCAATAACTTTAAGCCATTTATCACAGCAGAGGGGTTAGCACTACTTGGTCGGGTCTCTATGGATTATGTAATTATAGAATCCCAAAAAGAGGAAATTTGTATTTTTGATAATGCTTTAGAAGCTGGAAAACAGTTAAAAACCATATCCTATGAGATTATGACTCAACTGCATGGAAACATAAAGCGACGAATTATCTAAACTTCACTCCATCAACTCCTGCTTTTGCCATCTCAGCAATCTCTGATTCATCAGTAATATAAGCGATAATCTGTGTATCAAACAAATAATTTTGAGCAATTGGGGTAAGTTCTTTTGCTAAATCTTTAGAACAGAGTAGATACTTTGCCCCAAGATTATTGGCAAAAATTGCCTCTTTAATCTCTGATATTTTTAAAGCATACATCAAAGAATTTTTTTGACAGTAAGAGACAAGTTCAATATATTCTGAAAGAGACTCAATATGTAAAAGAGCATTGGGGGGTGTTCTCTTTATCTCTTCGATACTTTCAACACTATAAAAAGTCTCACTCTCCATCCAAGGGTGTCCAAAAATCTTCATACTACTTTAACCTTTTAGATTTTTCTACACACTCATTTGAACAGTAGGCTTTTTTATGGTAAATTAAAGCATCAGCTTCGGTTATATATGTTCCACAACTTGCACATGCTGAGGTTGCTTCTATCTCTCCAAATTCATCTCCATCTTTTTTTTCTGGCATCTTATCTATCAATGGAATTTTTCCACCAAACATCCTATATATAAACCCTGCAACAACGATAAGAATAATTAATTTTAGCAACATCTTAAACCTTTAATATATAAATAATTTCTCTGATTTTTTTCAATTATATCGTAATCTAAATCACCTTCAACTGACTCAAGTTCACTAAAGACCTGCTCCCCTTTATAAAATAAATATTGTGTATTTTCGGACTGTAAATGTGTTGTCAACTCAAGCAACATTTTAGTGTCCGTCACAGCACGTGAACTTATTAATCCAAAAGGTTCAGAGTCATACTCTTCAACCCTTTTTTTAACCACTTCAACATTGGAAAGTTCTAACTCCATGGCTACATACTTTAAAAATGAAGCCCGTTTTTGTCTGGGTTCACAAAGTACCACTCGAATATCAGGGTAAGCAAGGGCAAGTATCATCCCTGGAAAACCAGCACCTGTTCCCACATCTAAAATAGAATTTGGCTTCTCTATAAATGTGGTTGGAAAAAGTGAGTCTTCTATATTTTTCTCTACATCAGCAGGAGTCTTTGCCCCTGTAAGGTTATGAATTTTATTCCACTCTAATAGCAATTCTGTAAATCGTTTTAATTGTTTTTCCATACTATAATAAATGTCCCATTTGTGTTTTCTTAACTTCTAAATACTTTTTGTTATAAGGGTTGGACTCAATAACAAGAGGGATACGTTTTGTAATCTCTACATTTTTCAAGGAGTCTATTTTCTTTGGATTATTGGTCAAAAGTTGAATTGTTTTAAGACCATAATACTCTAAAATATACTCAACTATCTCATATGTTCTCTCATCTGCTTTAAAACCCAGCTGATGATTTGCTTCGACAGTATCTAAACCTTTATCTTGTAAAGCATAAGCATTGACTTTTCCTACAAGTCCTATGTTCCTACCCTCTTGACGATGGTAAATAATCATACCACCTTTTTCAGAAATAAGTTGTTGTGAAAGTGCCAATTGCTCTCCACAATCACATTTTTTAGAACCTAAAGCATCCCCTGTTAAACACTCTGAGTGTACTCGAACAATGGGGTTTGCACCTAACTCATCTGTAAAAATAGCCAGATGCTCTTTATCTTCTTCTTTAAAAGCTTGAATATTAAATGTACCATATTTGGTTGGAAGTTTTGCAACTTGTGAAATATCAATTTGTCTCATGGGCAAAATTATATCAGTTTATGATAAAATTCAGCAAATTAAAATAAGGGAAAACCATGTTTACAAGATTTAGACGAAAAAGACTCAATCCAGTGTTAAGAGACCTCTTACAAGAGACCCATTTAAGAGTAGATGATTTTATTTATCCTCTTTTTATTAAGAGTGGTGAGGGGATTAAAAAAGAGGTTGACTCAATGCCAGGTGTTTTTCAAATGAGTATTGATGAGATTTTAAAAGAGTGTGAGGTACTTAAAGCTTTGGGTATCTACTCTATTATTCTATTTGGGATTCCTGAAACTAAAGATTCTGTTGGAAGCGATGCAATGTGTGACCATGGAATTATAGCTTCAAGTATACGTGCCATTAAAAAAGCCCACCCAGATATGTTTGTGGTAACTGACCTCTGTTTCTGTGAATACACAGACCATGGACACTGTGGGGTACTTGACCCTGTATTAGAAACAGTGGACAACGACATCACCTTGACAAACTTACAAAAACAAGCGATTGTTCATGCCAAAGCAGGAGCAGATATGATTGCACCAAGTGGTATGATGGATGGGATGATTACCGCTATAAGAGAAGGTCTTGATAATGGAAATTACTCACATATCCCTATTATGTCTTACTCTACTAAGTTTTCATCAGCTTATTATGGACCATTTAGAGATGTGGCTGAAAGTAGCCCAAGTTTTGGAGACAGACGTTCCTATCAAATGAACCCTGCAAATAGAAAAGAAGCTATTTTAGAAAGTCTTACTGATGAAGCTGAGGGTGCAGATATCTTAATGGTTAAACCAGCCTTGGCTTATTTAGATATCGTTCGTGATATAAAAGAGAACTCATCTTTGCCTTTAGCTGTTTACAATGTAAGTGGTGAATACTCTATGTTAAAGATGGCTGGAAAAGCTGGAGTGATAGATTATGAAAAAGTGATGATGGAAACCATGATAGGCTTTAAGAGAGCTGGAGCTGACATTATCATTAGTTATCATGCCAAAGAGGTAGCAGAGATTTTAAATAAATAAGTATAAAGGGTAAACACCCTTTATATTTACTTTCTTTCGTTATCAATCTCTTTAGTCAGTTCAGCTAACTCTTCTAAATATTTAGAGTTATCCCCTTTAACTGGTATTTGAAGAGGCTCAATTTTATCTAATTTCTTTTTATCATTTATTGATTTTAACTCTTCTTGTTCAGTTTTAGCAATTGCTAACTTCACATCATTTGCTATTTTATCAATATCAATTTCCTCTACTGTTTTAGATACATTAACAGTTTCTACAGCTTTAACTTTCTTTATAACCTTAACAGCTTCTTCTTTTTCTACTCTCATCGTTTCTTTACCTATATCTGGAGACAATTCAACTTTTAAATCATCCAATTCTTCATTTTGAAGTGTCTGAATAGAAACGGGTGGTAAACTCATTTTTTCGACAGGAGTTAAGTTTTCATTGCTCTTAAAATAGTTATATCCATAAATAGATACAGCAACAATAATAGCAAGTAATAATAAGATTGTTAGTATTTTTAAAATAGTTGCAAGAGATGATCCCTTTTCAACAGAATCATCATTTAGAATTTGAGATTTATAAGCTTCACAAAAATCGGCTTCATTCTCTACATTATTATTGAACAAAACGTTCCTTTATAAAATATTTTTTAAATTTAGTTCCACTATTCTAACATAAGTTTAACTAAACTATCTTATTAAATGCTCTTTTTCTATCATTTATAGACTATTTTGAGGAGGATTTAACTATTTAAAATGGATAAAATTATTTATATTTTTCAAGATACTTAAAAAATATATTTTATCAAGAGAGGAAAGTTTATATTTAATTAATCTATTTTTTAACATGATAATAAGCAAAAAACATCTTTTAACTGGTATTTTTTCACATTTTCTACCCAAGCAGACTTTTTATTGGATATAATATCAAAATAAATAAATAAACCTAAATAGTATTTTATTTTATTGTTTTTTGGGTTTTAAATCATAAAAAGGAAACATTATGGAATCAATATATTGGATAGCAGGGATTTTTGCGATTATTGCTATACTTATTGTTATTAGCTATACAATAGGTTTTCAAGGACTTCTACCTGTTATTATTGTAGATTCTCAACAAGCACTGGTTATAGATAATCGTTTTGGTAAAGACAGAGTTATAACAGAAGGGATTAACAAATATATACCTGGAGTTGAAGTAGTTGTAGGGGAACTAACCCTTAAGGAACATACCATTGATCCTGAGCCTCAAGAAATCATTACAAAAGACAATATTAAAATACAAGTTGATATGATTGCTTCTGTTAAAATTACCAACCCTTTAGATGCAGTTATGGAAGTGGATGATTACAAATCTGCTGTGAAATCATTGGTTGTTACCAGTGTATTAAACAGACTAGGGCAAATGGAACTGGTTGAGATTCAAACACAAATTGATAAAATTTCAAAAGAGATTATTACCCACATGCATGAAGATAGTAAACGATGGGGTGTAAAAATTATTCAAGTTAAATTTGAAAGTATTACACCTCCTCCAAGTATTGTTCAAGCGATGGAAAAAGAGATTGTTGCAGAAAAAGAAAAAAGAGCTGCAATTCTTAAAGCTGAAGGGGATCATAAAGTTCACGAAATGCATGCAGACAGTGAAAAGGTTCTTATAGAGAAACGAGCAGAAGCAACACATAAAGTAATTAAAGATTTAAAAGATCTTATGCCTGATTTATCTGATGAATCAATTATGCAGTTTTTAACAAAAACAGCTTATATTGACTCAATGAAAGAGCTATCCTCTTCAAATAACTCTAAATTTGTTTTATATCCAACAGATGTACAACAACCGATGCAAAAAGTTATGAATGCTGAGTACATGTCACGTACCCCAGCTGAATAAATATTGCTAATCAAACTAATAAATTAAAAGGAAAAAAATTGTTTTTTATTACAGGAATGTCAACATTTACATGGATTTTACTTGCTTACGTGGGTCTACATTTAGGTCATGACTATGTTGGATACTTATCCAATTTAAGTCTTAATTCAGTCATACTTACTCACCACATTAGTCCTGAACGAGATTTCATTATAAGAGTAAAAGAGCTGTTCTTAATTGTTGGTGCATTGGCACTCTTTATTGAAGTTGCAAAAGCAGCAACAGCTAAAAAATTTGGACCAACAGAAACCCTTTTAAGTTTCATTGTTGCTATTGTTTTTATCGTAATGTTTTTCATGGTACCATGGGCTCAAAATGCAACGTTCTTAATCTTAGCAATGATGTCACTGATTGATGCCACTGGTGGATTTATTATTGAATTGAATGCTGCACACAAAGATATTAATATTCATTAATAGATGAAATTACCTATAGACTCCACTTATATAGTTATGGGTGATGTTCATGGGTGTATTGATGAACTTAAAACACTTCTAAAAAAACAAGGTTTTGGTATAAATAACCAAAACCTTTTAGAGACAAATGAGAAAAATAAAGACAAATCTATTGTTTTACTCGGTGATTTTATTGACAAAGCAAATGAAGAGAAACTAACAGAAACCATTGAATTTATTTATCAAAATTATCAACATTTAAACCAAGAAAAAAAACGCTTTTATCTTATTTTGGGAAATCATGAAGCGATGGTGTATCGTTATGTAACACAAGACCCCACTCTAACCATTACCCCTAAAACCATAGAGAATAAGGAAAAGTACTACAATACAGTAGCCCTTTTAGAAAAAAATTCCCATTTAAAAAAACTTTTTTTAGAACTTTATCATGCCTGTGATATTTGGCTGAAATATGAAAAAGATTTAGATTTTTCCGTCTCTCTAACCCATGCACCTTGTGAAGAAAAATATTTGGCACAAGAGGATAAAACATCAAGAAAAAAGATGATTAAATGTGTTTCACGAAGTAAAAACCCTAAGCTTTCACTCGATAAGCTTATCCCCTATACCCATCAAGAAGCAAAAGAGAACCAACATTATCATATTTTTGGACATCTATCCCAACCTAATGTTCGCCAATATAAAAATAAAATCTGTATTGATACCTCTGCTATTTATGGTAATAGTTTAAGCTGTGTTATTGTAAAAAACAAAACCTTAACTTTTGATGCTGTACCTTTTGAAAATAAACAAGCACCAGCGACACAGATATACAACAAACTTTTTGACTTTTAACATTCCTTCGAACATTAATTTCTTTATAAAAATTTAATGGTAGAATGTTTCCCTTAAATTACTTACTATTAAGACATTAGGAACTCAAAATGAGACACTTTTTAAGCCTAAAAGATTTCACCAAAAATGAAATTTTAGAGATGATCACCCTTGCACAAAAAATCAAAATACAAACCAAAGAAAAAAAGTTTGTACCCTACTTAGAACATCAAACCCTTGGGATGATTTTTGAAAAAAGTTCAACACGAACACGTGTAAGTTTTGAAACTGGAATCTATCAGTTGGGTGGAATTGGTTTGTTTTTATCCTCAAATGATATTCAGTTGGGTCGAGGTGAACCGATGAAAGATACAGCCAGAGTTATAAGCCGTATGGTTGATATGGTGATGATACGTACTTTTGAACATAGTAAAATAGAAGAGTTTGCAGACTACTCTAAAGTCCCTGTGATTAATGGTCTCACAGAATCATACCACCCTGTTCAACTTATGACAGACTACCTTACCATGATAGAGTGTGGAATTACAGAACCTATTGTCGCTTATGTGGGTGATGGAAAAAACAATATGACCCACTCTTGGCTTATGTTGGCTGCAAAACTTGGATTTGAACTTCGTATTGCCACACCAAAAGGGTATGAATGTGACCCTGAAATCGTCAAAGAAGCCTTAGAGATAGCCAAAGAGAGTGGTGCAAAGATTAGCTTTAGCTCTGACCCAAAAATAGCTGTTAAAGGTGTAAATGTAGTCACCACAGACACTTGGGTTTCGATGGGACAAGAAGATGAAAAAGAAATTAGAATCAAAGATTTTAATGGCTATATTGTAGATGAAAAGTTAATCTCTTTAGCACAAAAAGATACAATATTTTTACACTGTCTTCCTGCCTATCGTGGTCTTGAAGTAAGTGAAGAGATATTTGAAAAACATGCCGATGAGATTTTCTTAGAAGCAGAAAATAGACTCCATGCACAAAAAGGTATTATGGTTTGGTTAGATCAACATCGTAATGATTGATACAAAACAAACTGTAAATTAAACATCTGTGTTAAGATGTGAGTAAAAAAAGGAAACACACGCCAATGAGCAATATCGATTTTGAAAAATTCTCAAAATATTCTAAACCTGGACCAAGATATACATCTTATCCCACAGCCTTAGAGTTTAATTCAGACTTTAAATATGACCAATATATTGAGTTCCTTGAAAACTCAACAGAGAAGCTCTCTTTGTATGTGCATCTTCCATTTTGTCGCTCTGCTTGTTACTTTTGTGGCTGTAATGTTGTCTTTACTTCAAAAGAGGAGAAGTTAAGTCTTTACATTGAGTACTTAAAAAAAGAGATTGACCTTTTAGCTGAACACATAGATACAAAAAGGGAAGTGATTCAGTTTCATTTTGGTGGAGGAACACCCACTTTCTATAAAGCTTTTGAGTTAGATGAAATTGTGACTTACATCAAATCAAAATTTCCAAATTGGAGCAATGATGCAGAGATATCTTGTGAAATTGATCCAAGATTTTTTAATGAAGAGCAGATGCAAGTATTTCAAAAACATGGTTTTAACCGAATCAGTTTTGGTGTTCAAGATTTGGATGCAAAAGTACAAAAAGAGATTCATCGTGTTCAACCATTGGAACTCACTAAAAATGCTGTTGAATTGGCACGAAAATATGGGATTGAATCAATTAATACCGATTTCATCTATGGATTACCGTACCAAACATTAGAAACTTTTAAAAAGACCCTAGAACTCTCTACCCAACTTAACCCTGATAGGGTAGCTGTATTTAACTATGCTCATGTCCCTTGGCTTATGAAAACCATGCGTAAATTTGATGAAACAACTTTACCAACACCTGATGTTAAGCTACAAATTTTTCAATACACCATTGATTTTTTTGAAAAACATGGGTACAAAATGGTAGGGATGGATCACTTTGCAAAACCAGAAGATGAACTTTTTGGAGCAATTGAAAAAGGGGAATTGCATAGAAACTTCCAAGGTTATACCACAAGAGGTGGTGCAAACTTGGTAGGGATTGGGTTAACCAGTATTGGTGAAGGGGAGCGTTATTATGCTCAAAATACCAAAGATATGCACAAATATGAAGAGGCTTTAGACGCAGGGAAACTCCCTTTTGAAAGGGGTGTGGTTTTAGATGATGATGACTTTTTAAGAAAAGCCGTTATTATGGAACTTATGGCAAACTTTCACATTGATATTCAACGGGTAAATAGAGAGTTCAACATTGAGTTCAATGAGTACTTTGCCGATGCAATAGAAGCATTGCAAGAGTTTGTTGATGCAGATCTTATGACCATAGATGACAATGAGATAAAAGTAAGTACAACAGGAACATTGCTCATTAGAAACATCGCCATGCCATTCGATGCCTACATGAAAAAATATGCTCAAAGTAAGAAAGCTTTTTCTAAGACAGTTTAAATGTAGGGTGTAGTCCCCGACTACACCAATAAAAAATATAAATAAAATAAATTTAACGGTGTAGTCGGGGACTACACCCTACGAGAATCAAAATGACAAAAAAACCAGAAGACATCTTTAATTTCCAAGCCACCTCAGACGACTGTGTCAAATGTGGAAAATGTATCCCTGTTTGTACCATTCACCAAGTTAATGCCGATGAAGTAACTTCCCCTCGTGGATTTATCGACCTACTCGGACAGTACCAAGCAGGAAACCTAGAACTTGACAAAAATGCCAAAGATATTTTTGAAAGCTGTTTTCTCTGTACAGCCTGTACAGAAGTGTGTCCCAACTCTTTACCTACCGACATGGTGATAGAAGAGGTTCGTGCAGACTTAGCTGATAAATTTGGAATCGCATGGTTTAAACGTGTTGCATTTTATCTTTTAGAGCATCGTAAGGTTATGGATATCGTGATGAAATTTGGATTTATGTTCAAAACCTGTGCCTTAGCCGAAGATGAAAAAGGTCGAGGACTTCGTGCCAGATTCTCTATGCCAATGATGAGAAAAGGGAGACTTATCCCCTCTCTCTCTAAAGTGAGCTTTTTAAACTCATACCCTGAAGAGATACCAGCACCAGTACAAGAGAAGAAAAACATACGAATTGCACTTTTTATAGGTTGTTTAGGAAACTACAACTATTTGGGTATCGGTGAAAGTTTAGTAGAGATACTTAAAGAGCTAAATATAGATATTTTTATCCCCAAAGAGCAACAATGTTGTGGAGCTCCTGCCTACTTTACAGGAGCAGTTGACTCAGTAGAGCGTATGACAAAAGCCAATATTGAGTACTTTGAAAGTTTTATGGATGAGTGTGATGCGATGCTGATTCCTGAAGCCACTTGTTCTGCAATGGTAAAACATGATTGGCAAGTCTTTTTCAAAAATCATGATATGCCAGAGTGGGAAGCCCGTGCTAAAAAAGTAACTGAAAAAATCTATATGGCAACAGAGTGGCTAGATGACAATACAAACTTACAAGAGATTCTAAAAACAAAAGGAACTTTTGATACTTCCGTTACCTACCATGACCCATGTCACGCTAAAAAAGTTCAAGGTATACATAAGCAACCTCGTAACCTTTTAGCACCTAACTACCCTCTTATAGAGATGAGTGAATCGGACAGATGTTGTGGTTTTGGTGGTGTCACCATGCAAACAGAAAAATTCCACTTTGCAGAACTGGCAGGAAAACCAAAAGCAACCATGATAAAAGAGACCAAAGCCCATTATGTAAGTGCTGAATGTTCTGCTTGTCGTGTACAGTTGAGTGAGGCATTGAACAATGCAGAGGTTAAGACGATATTTAAAAATCCGTTGGAATTGATAGCTGAGGC
>Ga0256827_10000442_pt1 | contig 25854 bp, 23 predicted proteins | sample CV84metaG_FD_185977 | JGI IMG/M metagenome (GOLD analysis project Ga0256827, IMG submission 185977) | Hydrothermal vent microbial communities from East Pacific Rise, Pacific Ocean - CV84 | ecosystem: Environmental > Aquatic > Marine > Hydrothermal vents | place: Pacific Ocean: East Pacific Rise...
ATAGAGGAATACCGTGCTCAGACCAATCAAAGTTTTCGCCTTAACCCTTGGTAGCCAAAGCGGTATCATCCAGATGATGAGGGCCAATATCCCAATATTGATCCGCCACAACTCTTCTCGCGGGTAGCGGCCATAGAAAATATTATCCAGCCAGGCAAAGATCCCCGCCCAACAGGCTCCATCCACACTGATCTTGAAGCACTCACGCCGACTGTCGGCAACCCACACGGCATCAGCAATCCCCCAGACCCACAATCCCTTGACTGCTGTATAGACAATATAGATGGTCACGATAGTGAGGAGACTGTTGAATACTGAAGAAAACAGGTTCTTCTTCATCCAGCCCACGACCGTTGTTTCTGATAACGGTGCTTTCAGAACGGGTCTTTTCGCTGCTTTTAAAATAGTCATGATCAGCGCTCCACCAGTTGGACGCGTTTATTGTAAATATTCAGAAGCCACGAAATAGTCAGACTGATGACCATGTAAAAGGCCATCGTTATACCGACCAACTCAACCGCATAACCAATCTGATTCAGCGATGTCTGCATAAAAAGAGAGACAATATCTGGATAACCAATAGCAATGGCCAGCGATGAATTTTTGATTGTACTCAACCAGTTACTGATCAATGGAGGAATAATAGCGGGCATTGCCTGGGGAATAATAACCAGCGACATAACCCGACTATTCTTGAGACCAAGGGACCTCGCCGCCTCACCTTGTCCCTTGTTGACCGATAGAATCCCAGCACGGACCATTTCAGCAGTATAGGAGGCGTGATAAATACTTAAGGCAATCAGAAGAGCCATAAAAGCGGGTGGCAGACTCGCGCCTCCGACAAAATTGAACCCTGCAAGTTTCGGGATATCCCAGCCAAGTGGCATTCCGGTTAAAATATAGACAATTCCCGGCAGAAGAATAAGCACTGCGGTAGAAACAGCGAAAGTCGGGAATATTTGCCCGGTTTTGTCCTGACGTTTTTGCGCCCAGCGCTTAAGAGTAATAACCGCAACTATCGCGACGCTAATAGCGACTCCGGTCAACCATAGCAGCTCACCAGGCATTGGCCATGGGACGTAAAGCCCCCGATTATTGAGCAGGAGAATTCCTGAGCCACCGGACAGATCAATACTGTTCTTGACTCTGGGCAGCAGAGTGAAAACGCCGATATACCAGAAAATAATCTGTATCAATATTGGTGTGTTACGAAAAATCTCCACATAGGCCAGAGCAACCTTGGAGACCAGCCAGTTGTTGGAAAGGCGCAAGACACCAATAAAAAATCCAAGCATAGTGCTGAGTATAATTGCCAGAGCTGAGATATAGAGAGTATTGAGAGCTCCGATGAAGAAGAGTCGACCATAGGTTCCGACCCCGGCTTCATTGGAAATAAGCTTGAAGGAGCTGTCGAATCCGGCAGCAACATTAAGGAAGCTGAAACCCGTATGCATCCCCCGCGCTTCGAGGTTTTGAGCGGTGTTACTGACAAGATACCAAACGAACCAACCGACAGCTGCTGCAATTAAAATTTGATAGAAAACCGAGCGAACCCGCTCATCATGGAAAAAATCAAATTTTTCCTTTGGCTTCACATGCACAGATTCATTCCCTTTATCACTGTGTGCCACAACACTTTCCCTTTGATGTTAACTTTTGCTGGAGCCGTAAAAAGTCCGCCCCACAGTGTTGCAGCAGTTTTATTCAAAAGTTTGACATACCAGAGATGTCTTTGCTCTTGAATAAAACCACATCGCATTGTGGGACGAATTTCTTACTTAGCTCACTGATTCATTTTGCAGGTGCAGCATATCTAAAAATTAGAGTGCACAGAAATATTAGCGCATCGGTGGAGAATACATCAGGCCACCGTTGATCCAGAGTTCATTAAGAGTCCCTTTACGCTGAATGCCAAGGGCCCCTTCGCCGCTACCAATGTATTTTTCGTAGTTTTCACCATAATTACCAACCTGCTTGATGATGTAATAGGCCCAATCGTTGGAGAGGCCTAAACCTTCACCAAGAGTCCCCTCAACACCAAGGAGACGGCGCACCTTCACATCTTTAGAGTTGGCGCGCATATCATCAACATTAGCACTGGTCACACCTAATTCCTCTGCGTTGATCATGGCGTATTCTGACCATTTGACAATATCGGCCCACTGGCTGTCTCCCTGTCTTACTGCAGGACCTAAAGGCTCTTTGGAAATGGTTTCGGGAAGAATCATATGATCGGCAGGATTCGGGAAGGAAATAATATTAGCGGCCAACGATGATTTATCGATACTGACAGCATCACATCCACCTTTGAGATAAGTGGCATCACGAACATTCCAATCCTCGAAGGTCACTGCAGTGATATCGAGGTTATTTGCCCGACTGTAGTCGGCCAGATTCAATTCGCTGGTCGTACCGGTTGTCACACACACCCTTGCACCCTTGAGTTGAAGCGCACTGGTAATGCCACTGGATTTGAGAACGGTAAAACCCTGGCCATCATAGAAATCAGGTGGCAGGAAATCCAAGCCAAGCTGGGTGTCGCGTGACATGGTGTTGGTTGCGGTACGGGATAAAAGGTCAGATTCACCATTGGCCAAAGCGGTAAAGCGTTGCTGACTACTGACAGACTGAAATTCAATTTTATTTTTGTCACCAAAAATAGCTGCTGCGACCGCCTGACAGACTGCCACATCCAGGCCATACCAGTTGCCATCGGCATCCAGATTATAAAATCCACCGGAAGGAGTGCCAACCTGACAGCGTAAATAGCCACGCTTTTGGACAGCATCCAGTGTACTTCCAGCTGAGGCAACAACGGGAGCTGCCATAACAGCAAACGCCACTATTGTTGATGTAAGTAATGTTGAGAGTTTCATTGAGTGTTTTCCTCCATGCAGAATGTTTAGATTCGATAACAAGAAATTACTTTACAAGTCAACGATCAAAAAAGTGAAAAACTTCTTGTTTCTCACTGGTTTTTCCTCTCTGAAATCGCTTTTGAAGAGCACCAATCTCAGGATGGAAAATAGAATATCAGGACCGTTCATCACCTCCCTTTTCAGGAGTTGCGTTTGGCATGAACAACCAAACATATTGCCCGTCAAATGATAAAAAATATGAAGGAGGTATATCTTCTTGAAGAGCTAGAACAAAAAAATAACTCTGACAATTTACTTTTTTATGAAGTGAATGCAAAGAATAACAAATGATGTGCCCATATGTCATTAAAAATAACTCGAAATTAAAATACCGTTCTACTACAGACTCGGCAAAAAAGGGGCTGAATAGACACGGTAAACAGCCCTTTACAATAGAATAAGCTGCTCACAAAAAACTAATATATGGACCTTATAACATTGAAAATTTATATGTCGGATCAAGCATATTGCGATTGAAATAGGTTGTTTTTTCAAACTCTATGACATTGGTTCCAATATTTGACTTCATATCGGATCTTGGAAAAACTGATTGAGATTCACAGATATAATAGTTGACACAAGACAGCACTTATATAAAATCTCCCGGACATCTGTGATAAAAGAATCGGATCCATTGAAATCACCACTAAAACAGAGGGAAAACGGTGTGAATATTTTACATATATCTGATTTACATTTCGGAGCACGCCATTGGGACGGCAACAACGAAATATTATTGGATAAAATCAACTCATATCCTGCTGATCTGGTTATTAATACAGGAGACAATACCTCCGATGGACTGGAAAGTGAGTACCAGGAGGCAGAACAGTTTTTACAGGGTATCAGCTGTGAAAACGTCATCTCTATTATCGGCAACCATGATAAAAGAAATATGCGGGCACATGAATACTTCAAAGAATACATCGATGACAGTGAGACGATTCAACCGTTAAACTCGGAACTGACAACCAAAAAAAATCTTTATTTACAGCGGGATATCACCAAATCAAAAAATCATTTCACCGATCTTAATTATCTCAAGCTGGTGACCATAGATGGAATGACGGTGCTGGTTATCTGCATAGATTCCAATATCCTTTACCAGGATGAAGGTTTTGTTGAAGCAGAAATTCTAAAGACGATCTCAGCAAAGATCAAACAGATGAAATACGACAAGTCGATACTGTTGATTCACCACTCAATTCTGGTCGGAGATATTACCCCGCTCCTGAATCCTTTGTTGTTGGCTGCTTTTGTCGAGAAACATCATATCGAGGATGTATTCTGTGGACACACCCACGTTCTGACTTTAAAGAAAAGTACCGATCTTTATCATCATAGTTCTTTTACCCAGTACATGGTTGGTTCGCTATCATCGAGCAACCGGATGGGTGATGATAATATGTTTTTGTATTTAGAAAATTGGGGAACCCCGGCGCTACAGATTCATTTAATAAGAATCCATCTTGACAATAATGTTATGAGTTTTACCGAGGAATTAATCAGAAAAACAGGAACAAGATAATCTAACCGATTAGACAACCTGCACGCTTTTGTACCACCAACCACAAACTAAAAAACCCCGCCTGGAATACCAGACGGGGTTATTAACTTCAGTCAGTTGATCCTCAGACCATCCGCTTTTCGGAAATCCGTGCGGCTTTACCACGCAGATTACGCAAGTAGTAAAGTTTAGCCCGGCGCACCTGACCAACCCGGACAACTTCGATTTTTTCGATACTGGGGGAGTGGAGTGGGAAAATCCGCTCAACACCAATTGCACCAGACATTTTACGGACGGTATAGGAAGAACCCAGCCCGCGGTTTAGTCGCTTGATGCAGACACCCTGAAAGATCTGAATCCGTTGTTTCTCACCTTCAGTAATTTTTACGTGAACCTTAATTGTGTCACCAGCTTTAAAGCGGGGGATATCTTTTTTGATTTGTTCCATTTCCAATCGATCAATGATATTCATCTGTGTTCCTCCTCGGTTTATCTATTAAGTTATTCTCAATCGTTTTTATGTCTATTCGATTATCTCACGTTTCAACCGTTCGAGAATTTTCCTCTCCTGGTCGCTTAATTGAACTCTCTCCAGCAATTCAGGGCGGCGCTGCAAGGTGCGCAAGAGTTGCTGTTCACGACGCCAACTGGCAACTTTTCCGTGATCCCCGGAAAGGAGAATCTCAGGCACTGCCTTGCCATTAAAAACTGCCGGGCGGGTATACTGTGGATATTCAAGCAACCCATCGCTGAATGAATCATTTTCGGCACTGTCGCTAGAACCAAGAACCCCGGGAAGATGGCGAGAAATAGCATCAATCATCACCATTGCCGGGAGTTCACCCCCGGTCAGAACAAAATCTCCAATCGAAAATTCTGCATCAACCAGAGTCTCCCGCACCCGTTCATCAAACCCTGCATACCGGCCACAAAGAAAAATCAGCCCCGATTCAGCCGCCAGAGTCCGGGCATGCGGTTGTTTAAACGGAACCCCTTGCGGTGACATCATCAACACCTTTGCCCCCGGTGACTTTTCCTTCAGGTCGGCAACAGCCCGAGCTATTGGTTCGGGCTTCATCACCATACCGTCACCGCCCCCATAAGGAGCATCGTCGGTACTCAGGTGTTTCCCTTCAGCCCAGTCACGCAGGTTATGGGTTCGAACCTGCAGCAATTCCTGTTTCATAGCCCGCCCGAGAATACTCTCCTGCAACGGCGAAGCAAACATCCCGGGAAAGAGCGTCAATACATCAAAGATCATTTTTCTTCTGCGATCAATCCGTCGGGAAGATCAACCTGTATGATCCCCGCTTCCGGATCGACATCCAACACAAACTGCTGAACCGCCGGGATCAAAACTTCCCCGAAACGACCATTCACCACATAGGTATCGTGAGCGACGGTTGAGATCAGGTGTTTAACCCGTCCGATCTCCCCCTGCTTTCGGTCGACGACCTGTAACCCCTCCAGTTGTCCCCAGTAGTACTCATCATCACCCAACTCAGGTAGCAAATGTTCAGCTAACAGAATCTGGGCACCAACCAGCGGTTCGGCCAGATTGATCGATTCGTATCCGCGCAACCGTAACAGGACCTGCCCTTTGTGAAATACCTGACGGGTAACCTCCGGGTTCAGAGTCTCTCCGGTAGGGAGTCGCAGACAAACTTGCTGAGCCGTCATCAGAAAATCGGGATTTCCTGATTTCAACCGAACCTTTAGATCGCCACGCAAACCGTGAGTTCCAACGATATTTGCAATTTCCAGCAGAGTTTCAGTCATCTATTTACCACCGGGTAAAAACCATCCCGGCAAATATCAGGCTTTTGCAGAATCTTTCGCTTTAAACTTGGCCCAGACACCGGCATGCCGCAACAGCCGACGCACTGTATCGGTCGGCTGAGCACCTTTGTTAAGCCACTCCATCGCCCGATCTTCTTTAAAGTCCAACAGAAATTCTTCTTCACGTGGATTATACTGCCCGAGAACCTCGATAAACCGACCATCCCGTGGGAAACGCTCGTCGGCCACAACGACCCGATAGACCGGCTTCTTTTTTGCGCCACCGCGGGCAAGTCTGATTTTTACTGACATACTGTCTTTCCTCCTGGTGTTTCTTTTGTTGTCTGACTATCGAACAGGATATTCGTTTATCACTATTCACTATTTTTAAAATGGAAGCTGACCACCTCGGCCGCCCATCATCCCTTTGAGCCCTTTTGGACCCATTTTCTGCATTTTTTTCATCATTTTTTGTGCTTCGACAAAACGTTTCAGCAACTGATTGACATCCTGAACCCGGGTACCACTTCCTTTGGCAATCCGCAACCGTCGCGAACCGTTAAGAATTTTGTGATTCAACCGCTCCTTTGAAGTCATGGAACGGATAATTGCCTCAATCCGTTTCATCTCATCTTCAGGTAGCTGCATCCCCTGCGCTTTTTTGAGCGCTTTACCGGCACCAGGAATCATCTTCAATAATGAATCCATCGAGCCCATTTTCTTGACCATCTGCATCTGCTCAAGAAATGTTTCGAGAGTGAACCCATCCTTGCGCAGCTGCTGTTCCATTGCTGCCGCATCATTGGCATCAACTGCATTCTGGGCTTTTTCGATCAGGGTGAGAACATCACCCATTCCCAGGATACGCTGGGCCATCCGGTCGGGATGGAACTGCTCCAAGGCATCGAGCTTCTCACCCATACCGACCAGTTTGATCGGTTTTCCGGTCACTGCACGGATCGAAAGCGCCGCACCACCACGGGCATCACCATCTAACTTGGTCAGGATGACTCCAGTCAGTGGGAGCTGTTCGTCAAAGCTTGCTGCAACAGTCACTGCATCCTGACCAGTCATCGCATCGGCGACAAACAGAATCTCCTGCGGCGTAACTTTAGCGACAATCTGCTTCAGTTCATCCATCAACTCCGAGTCAATATGTAGACGACCCGCAGTATCCAGGATGATGGTATCAAAACCGTTCAGTTCTGCGTAATTTAACGCCCGGACACAGATATCGACAGGATTCTGCCCTACCTGAGAGTCAAAAACCTCGACATCAAGCTGCCGCCCCAGAACTTTCAACTGAGCAATCGCCGCAGGACGATAGACATCAGCAGGAACCAGCAACGGATTCCGCTTTTCCCGACGTAGTTTTAGTGCCAGCTTGCCACAGGTCGTTGTTTTACCGGCACCCTGCAAACCACACAGCATTAACGGAACCGGAGGTTTAACCGCAAGGTTAAGGGTATTATCTTCCCCCTCACCCATCAAACCGGCAAGCTCCTCACGAACAATTTTAATAACTTGCTGTGCCGGAGTCAGACTTTTTAGGACATCCTGCCCAACAGCGCGCTCACTGACTTTCGCGATAAAATCTTTAACAACCCGGAAATTGACGTCAGCTTCAAGAAGAACCAGGCGGATCTCCCGCATCGTCTCTTTAATATGCTGTTCGCTTAATCGCCCGTGTCCGCGCAGTTTCTTAAAAACCGAGTCGAGCTTGTCAGAAAGTGTATCAAACATACTGGTTTATTAATAAAATCCACAAAAGAGTAAATATAAAAAACAGCGCTCCCTATTGTCAAGTAAAAACACCGACAAAACAGGCTGTTTCATGCAAAAGATTGATATTTTCCCGACCGCATCAACCAGACTTCTGCGGCCGGCAAGCGGTTTTCGACCAAGGCTTGTTGCACCTGGGTATGGATATCACAGGGATATCTGATTGCCATGCCACAATCGGCACTCAACTGCCTTGGTACGGGAATCAGCAGGATATCCAGCTTGTGTCCACTTAAAATTTTTTCTGCCTGCATCACCCGGTGAACAGAATGAAATATTGCCAGGCAATCGCCCTCATCGACCAAAATACCCATCCTAACTCATAACACAGCCGCGCATAATGTCACGTTTATCGATGGCATGCAAGCGATATTCAAGAAGCAGAGAAATTGACAGTGGTCGATCCAAAGAGTATAAATAGCGACACATTTAACCGCCACTTTACCAAAAATAAGGAAAAAACCTTGCAAGCCGATCAAACCTTACCGCTGATTTCCCTGCTGTTATTTGCATTCGGCAGCAACCTGCCACTGGGTTATATCCGCGAAACCACCCGTAAATTTTCGCCGCTCTGGTTTCTCCTTATCCACGCATCGATCCCTTTCATTATTGTCCTTCGAATCACCCTCGGCTTTAATTGGTGTTGGATTCCCCTCACCCTGGGTTGTGCGGTTGCCGGGCAGATTATTGGAGCCAGAATAAGAAAGAAGAGGGACGCATGAGAAGGGGCGACCGGGCCCCGATGAAGAAAGCAGAGCGGGTCAGCTTGCTCCTGAAAAAAATACTCGGACAACCCGGGTTCGGCGAACAGATTACCCGACATCAGGCCTGGCTGATCTGGGATCAATTGGTTGGAGAACAGATTGCGGCCAGAGCCAGACCATTGCGATTACGGAAAGGGGTCCTGGAAGTTCAAGTTGACCATCCGGTCTGGATGCAACAACTGCAGATGATGAAGCCGCAGATCTTGGAAAAAATCAACGCAAATATCCCCAATGCCGGTATCACCGATATCTACCTGCGCCAATCTCGTAACCCACAAACCTACAAAGCAATAAAGAAGCGCCTGACAACTGAACCGCCACCATGGACAAGAATAGAGCTGACAGCTATTGAAAAGGAGGCAATTGAAGAAGAACTTACCCCAGTAAAAAATTCTGACGTAAAAAATGAAATGCGCAGACTGTTCATTCGACAGAAACAACTGGATAAAGAACGGAGAAACTAGGGATTCTCCCCCGGAGCTTCCCCATACATCCGTAACACCTCCTCAGTATAATCCCGCCCTACCCCGCAATCTGCATAGATAAACAACGGCTTTTCAATGGCCAACCCGGGACGCCCCCCCTTACACCCCTCCAGTAAAACTATTTTGGCTGGAGCATCCTGCCGTGAGTGGATCATCCGCAGCCGTTTTGGTTCAATCCCGGCTGCAATCATCTTCACCATTAGTTCTGGTAAACGTTCTGCCAAATAAATAACCGCAAAATTCCCACCATTTTTTAATAGCCACCTTGCCGCAGCAATAAAATCGGCCAACCCGCCAGAGAGCTCATGACGGGCAGTCGCTCTTTCACCATCTGGAGCGATTCGCCCGCCACCAGGCGGACGGTACGGGGGATTACTGACCACCAGATCAGCGCTACTAACAGGGAGAAGGTTTCGGATATTACGAATATCCCCTGAAAGAATCTGGACACGACCCTGCAGATCGTTCAATTGAATATTTCGCAGCGCCCGTTCGGCAAGCCCAGATTGGATCTCGATGCCGATCAGTTCTTCCGCATCGCTTAACCTTGCCAGCAATAAAGGTAAAATCCCGCAGCCCGCGCCCAAATCGACAACTCTAGCTGCTTTTTTTATCTGCACAAATCGACTTAAAAGGATTGGATCGAGGGAGTAACGATAACCACCTTCCCCCTGTAGCAGCTGAAGATTACCGATTGATAGAGTATTCAGAGTTTCTTTCATCCCATCATGCCCATAAAAAATGCCGGCCTGAACAAATTCAGGCCGGCATGTCATTTCAATTGACTTCCAAGTAAAGTAATTATTTAACGTGACACCCTTTACACTTGGTAGGTCCTTTTTTCATTTCCTTGTGGCAGCCCTTGCAGTTTGTGTGCATAGCATCTTTATACTTAAGTTTTTTACCATCTTTTTTAGCACCATGACAACTATCACACTTGTCAAAACTACCGGTATGGTGGCAGGTTTTACACTCTGTCAAACCTTGGTGTTTGGCATGAGCAAAAGTAACCACACCAGTTTTTGCCTTATCCAACTTGATTGTAGCAGGTCCTTTGTCTTGAGCCATTGCAACAAATGCTGTTCCAGCAAAAGCCAAAACCATCAGCAGTACAATTAACTTCTTCATCCGTAATTCCTCCCTTAAATGTGAGTATTTAAAACCAATAGCAAATTAAATCAAACATATCGCAGCTGTCAACCGAAAATTGTATATTGTATACACTTATATTGTTGACTAGATCAGTCCATCATCGGCCATTTTTTTCTGTACCAATGCCGATTTTTTAACCACCCCAGCTGCCATATCCTGCTTGAACTGTAAAAGTTTTTTCTCCAAGACATGATCTGCTGTTGCCAACATTCTAACGGCAAAAATTCCCGCATTACGGGATCCAGCGGCACCAATAGCCATGGTTGCAACCGGGATTCCTGCCGGCATCTGCACCATTGCCAGTAGCGCGTCAAGTCCACGCATCGAGGTTGCATCAATAGGGACAGCAATCACCGGCAACATTGTCTCAGCAGCCACCACCCCGGCCAAGTGGGCAGCAGCCCCGGCTCCGGCAATTAATATCTTAATTCCCCGCCGATGTGCCCCCTGAACATATTCAAGAGTCCGCTCCGGGGTTCGGTGGGCACTCGAAACTATCATCTCAAAAGGGACTTCAAACTGTTTCAGAATTTTTGCCGACTCCACCATAATGTCGTAGTCGCTGTCGCTTCCCATCAAAATCCCAACAACAGGCTTTGTATCACTCATCTTCGACCTCTCTTTTTAACGGTTAAGTGCCCGGGCACCAATATCATTTCGGTAATGGACACCATCCCAATGGATAACTTTAACTCCAACATAAGCCTTATCGATAGCATCCCGAACGCTATCTCCCAACCCGGTCACACCGAGAACCCGGCCGCCCTGATTGACGATTTCTCCGTTCTTTAATGCTGTCCCGGCATGAAAAACCATCAGGTCAGATATTTTTGCTGCATCATCCAAACCGCTAATCGGCAAACCTTTTTCGTAGGCAGCAGGATAACCACCACTCGCCATTACCACACAAACAGCAGCTTTATCGTGCCACTCGATGCTGTCCTGCGCCAGTTTCCCCCGTGCACACGCCTGCAATACCGGCACAATATCAGATTTCATCCGCATCAATAACGGCTGTGCTTCGGGATCACCAAAGCGGGCATTGTATTCAACCACCCTCGGCACACCATCTTTGATCATCAGTCCGACATAGAGAATGCCACTATAAGGGCAGCCATCTTTCGCCATACCATCAACCGTTGGCTTGACGATTGTATCAACAATCACTTTATGTAAGGCATCGGTCACCACCGGAGCAGGAGAATAAGCCCCCATACCACCGGTATTCGGCCCTTCGTCGTTATCGTTAACCCGCTTATGATCCTGTGACGATGCTAAGGGCAGGATATTTTTTCCGTCGGTAAAGGCAAAAAAGGAGGCCTCTTCCCCATCCATAAATTCTTCGATCACCACACTGGCACCAGCGTCACCAAAAACCTGATCGAGCATAATGTCATCGACTGCGGCAATCGCCTGATCCTCAGTCAACGCAACAATGACCCCCTTACCCGCTGCCAAGCCATCGGCCTTGACGACAATCGGCGCTCCCTGCTCACGAATATAGGTGACCGCCTGCGCGTGGTCGGTAAACTTACGATACGCAGCTGTCGGGATATTATAGCGAGCCATCAGATCTTTGGAGAAACCCTTACTCCCCTCAATCTGTGCCGCAGCTTTGTTGGGACCGAAAATTTCCAGTCCGGCAGCCTGAAAAGTATCAACAATTCCCATCGTCAATGGCACTTCCGGACCAACCACTGTCAGATCAACCTCTTCCGCCTGAGCGAACTCACACAGAACGGTGATTTCATTGGCACTGATGTGGACACACTCAGCCAGTTCGGCAATTCCCGGGTTCCCCGGAGCACAATAGATTTTATCGACCAGTGGTGATTGAGATATTTTCCACACCAGCGTGTGTTCACGACCACCACCACCGACAACCAGAATTTTCATATAGTTATCTCCTTTTCACCACTGAGACACAGAGGCACTGAGAAACCTTCAATCGCTAAGATCATATAAGCAGACTGTCTAAATAAGCGAGCAATTTTGTACACAATCAAGGCGACCAAGGAAGTGCGCGGAGGCGTACCGCAAGGTACGTCGCACAAGTGCTTCCGTTGGGCAACGCCGAGTTTGTACAAAAGAGCCGCTTAGTGCCTGAAATGGCGCATTCCGGTGAAGACCATCGCTATCCCCGCCTCATCCGCCGCAGCAATCACCTCTTCATCACGAATCGAGCCACCCGGCTGAATAACCGCAGTGATTCCAACTGCAGCAGCATTATCAATTCCATCGCGAAACGGGAAGAAAGCATCCGAAGCCATTGCAGCCCCGTTGATATCAAGCCCGGCATGTTCCGCTTTGATTGCGGCAATTCGTGCTGAGTTGACCCGACTCATCTGCCCGGCACCGACACCGATAGTCATCCCGTCGCGGCAGTAGACAATTGCATTCGATTTGACAAATTTAGCCACCCGCCAGGCAAAGTTGAGATCCTGCCACTCTTTTTCTGTGGGAGTCCGCCTGGTAACAACCTGCAGATCATTACTCAACGACAGATCGGCTTCCTGCACCAGCAGCCCCCCATTGACCCGCTTGTAATCAAGTCGCTTGGCACTTTCAGCGGGCCACTCACCACATTCAAGCAACCGGACATTTTTCTTTTTGGCGATAATCTCAGGGACACCTGCTGCAATTTTGGGAGCAATGATCACCTCAACAAACTGCTTATCGACAATTGCCTGAGCCGTTTCAACATTAAGTTCCTGATTAAACGCGATGATCCCGCCAAAAGAGGATTCAGGATCAGTCGAGAAGGCTCGCTGATAGGCATCCAACAAGTTATCACCCGTGGCTACACCACAGGGGTTGGCATGTTTGACAATCACGCAGGCCGAAGCCTCACCAAACTGCTTAATACACTCAAGAGCAGCATCGGTGTCGCCGATATTATTATAGGAGAGGGCCTTCCCCTGCAATTGCCGCGCAGTGGCAATCGAAGTTTCGGTAATATTTTTCTCGACGTAAAATGCCGCGTTCTGATGGGGATTTTCCCCATAGCGCATCCCCTGAGCTTTGTGAAATTGCAAGGTCAGAGTTGGGGCAAAATCGACAGTATCAGGGCTGATCCGTTTTCCCAGCCAGTTGGAAATAGCCCCATCGTAAGCGGCAGTATATTGATAAACTTTCACTCCCAATTTGAAGTTAGTTTCCACTGAAACTTCACCACTGTTCTGTTTCATCTCAGCAATCACCGGAGCATAGTCTGCCGGATCAACCAGAACTGTCACAAATTTATTATTTTTCGCCGCACTCCGCAACATCGTCGGCCCGCCGATATCAATATTCTCGATCGCATCCTCAAGGGTGCAACCCTCCTTAGCCACCGTCGCCTCAAAAGGATAGAGATTGACCACAACCATATCAATCGGCTCAATATTGTGTTTTGCCATGGCAGCAATATGCTCGGGATTATCACGCAAACCCAGCAATGCTCCATGAACCTTAGGGTGCAGAGTTTTCACCCGTCCATCCATCATCTCCGGAAAACCGGTGTAGTCGGAAACATCCATCACCGGGATACCGGCCTCACGGATCAACTTTGCCGTTCCCCCAGTGGATAACAGTTGCACGCCAAAACTGTTCAGCTCTTCAGCTAGGCCAACGATCCCGGCCTTGTCAGAAACTGAGATCAGTGCACGCTTAATAACGGCCATAGAAATTCCTTTCTTATAATATAATTTGCAAAATCAATATGATAAAAAGTTAAGCAGCCAATTTTCGGCACGATAGAAAATAACATCTCTCCCTGTTTTGAGGGGGATAGCGACAAAGGATGGAGGTCACGTCTTAAACCAGCCAAAACAACCGGAGATTGAAGGGTTTATTAACATGATTCCCTACGACAGACAACCGCTTTTAGGTCGATAAACGGATCAGATCACGCTATTAATTCTTGTCGTTTCAAAATTAACTATTCTGCCAGATAGCGTCGTGGCACCCGGTTGCCGATTCGGCAGAAAACTTCATAGGAGATGGTGTCCAATTGTTCGGCCCAATCATCGCCCAGAATCGACAGACCATCAGCTTCACCAAGCAGGGTGACACAGTCACCAACTTGAACATCCGGGATAGAGCTGACATCCAGCATGATCCAATCCATACAGACCCGCCCGATCACCGGGACTTTCTGCCCACGGAGAATTCCCTGACCACAGTTGCTGAAGAGACGGTTATAACCATCAGCATAACCGATCGGTAAAACCGCCACCTGCATATCCTCATGAGCATAGTAGCAGTGTCCATAGGAGATACCACTGCCGGCAGGCAACCGACGTAGTTGTGCAATACAGCTGCGCAGATGCATCACTGGTCGCAGGTCCAGTTTGGCGGAAAAATCAGCTCCGGGAAGCCCCCCGTAGAGCATAATTCCTGGTCGCGACAGGGTACATTCAGAGTATTCCCAGCCACTCAGCCCGGCACTGTTATTTAAATGAATTTCTCGTGGCTCAATCCCGGCCTGCCGTACCATCTGTAACATCTGCCGAAATTGCCCCTGCTGATCTGTGGTCACCGGAGAATGCAAATCGTCAGCACAGGCCAGGTGGGACATAAAACCCTCAACCACCAATCCATCCAGTTGAGATAGTCGGGGTAGAAAACCCTGCAACTGCTGTGGCAGAAAACCGACCCGACCCATCCCGCTATCCACTTTTAAATGGATCTTGAGCCGGGTTTTTCGCCGGAGCGCTTCAGTATTGAGGCGCAGAGCAGTCTCTCCATCCAACAACACCGGCATCAAATTGTAGTGTAAAAAAGCACCCTCCTGGCCGGGGAAGCAGCTACCAAAAACCAGTAAATTATCGGTAATGCCCGCTTGACGCAATTCAACTGCTTCTTCCAGGGTCGCCACCGCAAAATCATAAATCCCGTAAGATTGTAGAGCCCGAGTCACCGGGATAGCACCGTGTCCATACGCATCGGCTTTGACCACCGCCAGAACACGTTGAGTCGCAGAGCTGAAATTAACTGCCTGCTGTAAATTATGTTTGAGTGCCGACAAATCAATATCTGCCCAGGTCGGGCGGGGAAGATTGTCCATTACCAGAGTTACTCCAAAAGAATGGAAAGACAATTAAAATAGACGATAAAGAGCCTTGAATTTATACCGCCAGAAAAGTTCTGTAAAGTATCAATCACCCGAAGGATTAATTGACACCAAGACTCCAGACTGATACGATCAGATTATTGTTTAATTTTCATTCTAAAATTCTTAGAATAGATTTGCCACCCTCAAATTAGTAAAGGAAAATTGCCAATGTTTTCCGGTCTCTATCTCATTACAGATAACAATCAAGACGGACAATTGCTGATCAAAGTTGAAGCAGCATTAACGGGAGGAGCAAAGATAGTCCAGTACCGGGCAAAAGATATCCGTCCTGATGAACGCCGGGAAATGGCAGAAAATCTCAAGAAACTCTGTCACCGCTATGAAGCCCGATTAATTATCAATGACCTTCCGGAACTGACACTCGACATTGACGCTGCGGGAGTCCATCTTGGCCAAGACGATATGTCCATTGCCCAGGCCCGGCTGATACTTGGTCACCAGAAGCTGATCGGGGTTTCTACCCACAACGTCGAACAGGCTCTTAAAGCAGAAGCCCATGGTGCTGACTATATTGCTATTGGCAGTATTTTTCCAACAGACAGCAAAGAGGAGACTGACCTGGTCGGCCTTAAAACTTTAGCCATGATTCGCAAAGCGGTCAGAATTCCTGTTGTCGCCATTGGTGGTATCACTCCTGAGGGGGCATTTGATGCCTTAGCCGCCGGAGCTGATGCAGTTGCTGTCATTTCCGGAATTATGGCAGATGCTGATCCAGCCCGCGCTGCCAAAGAGTATTCACTATTATTTAACCGGGGCAAATCGACCCCTAATGGCAGAGTTTTAACCATTGCTGGCTCAGACTGCGGCGGCGGGGCCGGGATTCAGGCCGACATTAAAACCATTACCCTGCTCGGCAGTTATGCAAGCAGTGCTTTGACCGCACTGACAGCGCAAAACACCCTGGAAGTCAACGACACCTATATGGTTCACACCGATTTTGTTCTCCAGCAGTTGGATGCAATTCTGAATGACATTGGTACCGATACGGTTAAAACCGGAATGCTCAGCTGGGGTGGTATCGTCTCACGAGTCGCCAGAGTGATCGAAGAACGATCGCTTCTGGCCGTTGTTGATCCGGTTATGGTTGCCAAAGGTGGTGAGTCACTCCTTGATGAAGTGGCCCGCGAGAGCCTTATTTCCCGCTTACTCCCCCAATCCTACCTATTGACCCCAAACCTTCCGGAAGTTGAAGTGATGACAGGGATTGAGCCACGCAATACTGAAGAGATGGTTGAGGCAGGCCGCAATCTGCAGGAGCTGGGGGCACGTAATGTGTTGATCAAGGGTGGTCATCTCAACGGTGATGCGACTGATATTCTGCTCATCGGAGACGCTGAATACCAATTGACAGCACAGCGTTTTGATACCGTAAATACTCACGGAACCGGATGCGCGCTCTCATCCGCAATTGCAACTTTTCTGGCTCAGGGCTACCCCCTGAAGTATGCTGTAGAGCGGGGGAAACGTTTCATATCTATAGCAATTGAGCACTCTGTTCAGCTCGGACGGGGGCATGGGCCGGTGAACCATTTCCAGGCGGCAATGCAACTCCTGCACGAACAGAAATCAACAGATTAACTGCGTATTTACCCTCCCCCCCCTCAATCATTGTGTAACTATATCAGCACCATTTTCTCTGTTGACTTTCTTATCCATCAACTGCTAATTTCACTCTGTCTAAACGACACGCTAGGGGCGTCTTTGTTACTGAGAGTTCCGGGATAACCGGAACGACCCTTGGAACCTGATCCGGTTAATACCGGCGTAGGGAAGCGGCTACAAGCATCGATCATATCTATCGATAGCCGCCTATTGGTGGCTTTTTATTTTGTGGGCCGTCCGGCGATTCTATTCGCTCTCTCCTCAGTAACAGGATCACTCCAGATTTTTCAACTACAGCGTAAATTTGTCAGCGCTGTTCTCTCTCTGAGGAGTCACTTATGACCCAACTCGAAATAGCCCGGCAAGGACAAGTTAGCGATCTGGTTCGCCAGGCAGCCGTTACGGAAAATATTGATCCGGAAATCCTGCGACAAAGGATTGCTGCCGGGACTGCGGTAATCTGTCGTAACACAAAACACACCAACGGACGCCCCCTGGCTGTTGGGGAGGGGTTACGGACAAAAACTAACGCTAACCTCGGCACCAGTCAGGATGATACCAGTATCGACAAAGAACTGGAAAAAGCCAAGGTTGCCGCTGCAGCCGGAGCAGACGCTTTGATGGATCTGTCGACCGGTGGTCCGATTGATGAAATCCGGGCGGCAATTATCGCCGAAACTGATCTTTGCATCGGGAGTGTCCCCCTCTATCAAGCGGCCTGTGATGCCGTCAATCAACAAGGGAAACCGATTGTTGATATGACCGTTGATGATATTTTTGCCGGGGTTAAAAAACACCTGGATGACGGTGTCGACTTTATTACCGTACACTGCGGTGTCACCCGCGAAACAGTCTCCAGAATGGATAAAGAGGGGCGGCTGATGGAGGTTGTTTCCCGTGGTGGATCATTCACCGTTGGCTGGATGGACTACAACAACGCCGAAAATCCCCTCTACGAATTTTATGATCGGCTATTGGAGATGGTCCGCCCCTACGATGCGGTTCTTTCTCTGGGAGATGGATTTCGCCCCGGCTGTATTGCCGATGCCAGTGACCGGGCTCAGATTCAGGAATTGATTCTCCTCGGCGAACTGACCCAGCGCGCTCAGGATGCCGGGATTCAGGTGATGATAGAAGGTCCCGGTCATGTACCGCTGAATCAGATTGAAGCCAATATTAAACTGCAGAAACGGCTCTGCCATGGCGCTCCATTTTATGTCCTCGGTCCGTTGGTCACGGACATCGCCCCGGGTTACGACCATATTACAGCAGCTATTGGCGGAACAGTTGCTGCTGCAGCCGGAGCCGATTTTCTCTGTTACGTCACCCCCAGTGAGCACCTACGGTTACCGACCGTTGAGGATGTTCATGAGGGGGTTATGGCGGTACGGATTGCTGCCCATGCTGCCGATATTGTTAAGGGAATCCCCGGAGCGGTTGAAAAAGATAATGCCATGGCGATCTATCGTAAGAATCTTGATTGGGAAGGACAATATTCCGTTTCCCTTGATCCGGAAAGAGCCAGACGGTGGCGTGATGAATCCGGAGTCGATGAATCTCACGGTGCCTGCACCATGTGCGGCTCTCTCTGTGCATATAAAGTCATGGGGGAACGGGAGGTAAAAAAAACGATCTAAGAACCTGAAAATCTGATATTATGACTTATCACACCGGGTAAACTTACCCGGTGATTTTCAGGAATGTTGCCAATGTGTGCTAAGAAAATAACCCGACCCAAACGTAGATCAAAAATCAAATTACGGGGTTTTAATAACTTAACCAAGAGCCTCACGTTCAATATCTATGATGTGTGCTACGCCAGACGCCCCCAGGCCCGCAAAGAATACCTAGAGTATATTGATGAAGAGTACAATGCCGAACGACTGACAGGGATACTGACCGAAGTTACAGAGATTCTTGGTGCCAATATTCTCAATATATCCAGCCAGGACTACGACCCGATGGGGGCATCAGTCACTATCCTGATTGCTGAAGAACCGATTGAACCAAAACCGGATCTGGTTGTTGCCCACCTGGACAAAAGTCACCTCTGTATCCATACCTATCCGGAAACCGATTCAAAGTCGGGAGTTTCCACTTTTCGGGTTGATATCGACGTTTCCACCTGTGGCCGAATCAGCCCACTCAAAGCCCTTAACCACCTGATCGATTCCTTTGAATCAGATATTGTTCTGATAGACTACAAAGTTCGTGGTTTTACCCGGGACACTAAAGGGCTTAAGCATTTTATCGACCACCGGATTCACAGTATCCAGCAATATATCCGAAAATCCATTCGGGATCGCTATCAATGTGTCGATATCAACATCTATCAGGAAAACCTATTTCATACCAAGATGCTGCTTAAGGATTTTGATCTCGACCAATACCTTTTTGCAACGACCTATGCCGATCTTTCGATGGAGGAACGTAGCAAAATCAAAATAATTCTTGAACAGGAAATGACAGAAATTTTTTACGCTAAAAATATTTATTGAGAAAAAATGATGAAAATTAAGCTTCTCTTCCCGTTGTTGCTCATAATAATGTCACTTGTCGGTTGTCAACCTGCCGAACAATATCTGGGCGACCCGGAACTGCCCTACCCCCCCGACCACGAGCCGGTGATCGGTGATATTCTTCATCTGCCAACTGGATTTTATGTCAATCAGCAGGTGATGTTGGATCAAGCCCTCCAAAATCAGGTCGTCTTTGTTGGTGAAACTCATGACAATCCGGCATCGCACCAGTTGGAAATAGAAGTTCTACAGGCGTTACAACTGAACAACCCCGGGAATATCACCCTGGCAATGGAGATGTTCACCCCATCTCAACAACCGGTTCTGGATTCCTGGACCACAGGAAAACTGACAGAGAAGGAATTTCTGCAACAAGTGGACTGGTATCACGGCTGGCGGATGAACTTTGCCTACTACCGCCCATTGCTCGACTATTGCCGCGATCACAATATTCCGATTCTGGCACTCAATGCCGAAAAAGAACTGAAACAAAAAATTTCCCGCAGACCACTGGATCAGTTGAACGAGACAGAACGGCAACAGTTGCCGGAGATGGTTGACGATCCCTATCAGCAGGCCATGGTTGAGGCAGTGTTCAGCGGTCACAAGATGGGGCAGGCGATGCTCGATGGTTTTCAGCGGGTGCAAACCCTATGGGATGAAACCATGGCGCAGAATCTTGCCGATTACCTTGCAACAACCGGGAAAAATCGACAAATTCTGGTTGTCGCAGGAGGGAACCATATCCGTTACGGATTTGGCATTCCCCGGCGGATGTTCCGGCGAATTCCGGTCAGCTACCTGCTAATCGGTTCTGAGGAGTTAAATATCCCGGCAGACAAGCAGGATCGACTGATGGATGTAAACGAGCCAAAGTACCCGATGCGTCCCTACGATTTCCTCACCTTCACCGCATATGAAGACCTGCCAAATCTCGGAGTAAAATTGGGTGTTATGCTGGACACCACAGATCAGGGGGTCTCCATCAAAGCGGTAATCCCCGAGTCAATAGCGGAGCAACAGAAACTACAGGAGGGAGACATTCTCCTCCAGATTGACAATCAGCAAATCGGGCAGCCCTTTGACCTGATCTATGAGTTACAGCAAAAGAAACCAGGGGACTCTATTCACCTGAAGCTACAGCGCAATGGTAAAGAGCTGATAAAAACAATCCTTTTTCCTAAGATCGAAAAACCTTAAAGGGTTAATCGCTGTGGCTACAGGATCCAGACTCTTAATTTTCAGCCGCTATCCAATCCCCGGAAAAGCCAAAACCCGACTGATCCCGGTACTCGGTGCAGTCGGTGCAGCACAACTCAACCGACAGATGACCGAAGCAACTATTGCCACAGCTCAGACGGCTGAATTGTTTAAGACAAAAAGCGCTGGTAAGATTACTGTCCACTTCACTGGTGCAGAGCTAACAAGTTTTCAGACTTGGCTCGGGCCAAAGTTGCAATATGTTGCCCAGCCATCAGGAGACCTTGGACAGCGGATGGAATCTGCTTTCAACGACACTTTTACTCCGAACGGGAAATATACCATTGGGATTGGAACTGACATCCCCGGCATCTCACCGGAACTTCTTGATCAAGCAGGAGAAGAGCTGAACCGACATGATGTTGTTTTGGGCCCAGCCACAGACGGGGGCTATTACCTGATTGGAATGAGCTCTTTCCACCCGGAACTGTTTGCCAATATTGATTGGGGAACCGCACAGGTTTACCAGCAAACATTGGCAATCTGCACCCGGCTTGACCTTAAAGTAGCCACCCTCCCGATGTTAAATGATATTGATCGTCCTGAAGATTTAATCCAACTCAGGGACGATCCCCGCTTCAACACCCTCCTTCCGCATTATTAGCCGTGCCAGCTCACAAACCATCACCATGGCCGGCTCGGCACGACTATAGTGAAAGTGCTACAATGAAGCTTCCAACAATAAAAAACATGGATAACTTCATGAAGACAATCAAAACGACCGATAAAATTTTGCCTTTACCTCTAGCTCTTCTATTCACCCTGTCACTGTTTTTTCTACCGCAACAGCTATCAGCGGTGCCTCAAAGCACCCTGGCACCCATTCTGGTGGGAACTTTTTCAGCAAATAATCTGGATGGATGGCGGGAGAAAGTCTTTGCCAACAAAACCAGCTACCAACTGGTGAAACAAGGGGAACAGACCGTCCTCCAGGCAACCGCAAATAGTTCTGCCTCCGGATTGTTCAAGGAAGTTGATATCAACCTAAAAACCCACCCCTTTATAAATTGGAAATGGAAAATAGATAAGGGGCTCCCCCCTTTGGCAGAGAAAACCAAAGCCGGGGATGATTATGCGGCACGTATCTATATTGTGGCCAAAGGGGGGTTACTGTTCTGGAAGACCAAAGCAATAAATTACATCTGGTCTTCATCGGAAAAGGTCGGAACAATCTGGCCCAACGCATTTGCCAAAAAAAATGTTATGGTTCTGACCGTTCGCTCTCCTGAAGACACACAGGGAATCTGGTATCAGGAAAAACGTAACGTTTATGAAGATTTCAAACAAGTTTACGGTGAAGAAATCAAATATATTCAAGCCATTGCAATCATGACCGATAGTGATAATTCCGGGGGTTTGGCTCAAGCCAGTTATGGCGATATTTTCTTTACTGCACACTAACAGCGAGCGGAGTATTTTCCGCAATGATCATCACAATGCCCTGTCGGTAAGAAAACAACCGACATCGGGTCAAGGATAGTTTCAAGGAAGCATTTATGACCTTTGATCCACAACTTTGGCGACGCTACGAGTTTGAACAACTCCCGATTTATATCCGCACCGATCGCCCCACTTGGTTTGTCCCTAATCATCGTGGTGAAAAATTGCTACAGGGGGCTACCAAGGAGCAACAGAGTCCGTATCGGGAAAAGTTTCTAGCCAGGTTGCCCGATGCTCCTGCCAGTGACTATTCTGGACGTTACCAGCATTTAAAAACCGATAAACTGAATGAACTCTGGCTGCATATTACCAACCGCTGCAACCTCAGCTGCCAGCACTGCCTGTTCACCTCCGGCCCAACTTCCACCGAGGAGATGAGCGCCGAACTGATTTTGAACCGGGCGGCAGAAGCGGTGGTTCTCGGCTGTAAAATCTTTGCCTTAACCGGGGGCGAACCCTTTTTTCATCCGGATATTGATAAAATTCTATCCGGATTACTTAAATTTCCCGAGTGTCATGTTGTTATCCTCACCAACGGGTTACTGTTGGAAGAGAAGCTGACTGATAGTTTTGATCTAAACCGAATTCATCTGCAGATAAGTGTCGATGGGCTGAATGATCGTCATGACGCGATCCGTGGTCGAGGAACTTTTGTTCAACTGCGGAAACAACTACTGGCATTAAAGCAACGGGGGATTCCATTCACCCTGTCAATGTGTGTAGAACGGCGCAATCTGAATGACATGGCGGGATTGGTCGATTTTGCTGCAGAAGTTGGAGCCAGCAATCTCCACTATCTCTGGTATTTTATCCAGGGTCGCGGCAACCAGTCGGGATTTGTCCCGGCCGAGGAAATCTTTCCCCACTTTATTGCCGCGGTGGAGAAAGCTGCACACCGGGGAATTCAGATCGATAATTTAGCCGCACTGCAGACCCAGATTTTTGCCCCGGCCGGAACCATCCATGATGGCAGCGGGAGCGGCTGCGAATCTGCGGCGATTGGTCCGGACGGAAACCTTTACCCATCGGCCGCACTGGTAGGAAATCAGGAGCTGAAAACCTCTCTGACCGGAACTCTTGCCGAAGCCTGGCACCACAGCCCGACATTACAAAAAATCCGCCAGGCAACCATCGCCAACAGTGATGACCCTCTCCGCTATTTTACCGGTGGTGGTGATCTCGACCACTCCTGGATTCACGGCAAGCAGTTTTCCGGGACCGATCCCTATCTCCCCCTCTATGAAAAAATTATCTTCTGGCTGATCAAACGCGAAGCAACCAGACTGCCGGAACGAGATCAACCGAGCTTGAGATTAAAAATGGGAGATATTCTGGAAAGTTGTGGGGCTCATGGTCATGTCGCCCTCACCCACGCGAACTGTCTGCTGTCTATTGCCGATCAGAACAGTCGTACGGTGGTCAAAAATTATTACAGCACGGCTGCGACGAATACCAAAGAGGATATCCTCAATCCGGTCTGTTATGCCGATGAGGATATTTCCCACATCCCGGAGAAGTATCGTTTCCGTGGCTATGGCTGCGGCAGCCCGGTTCTGGATGCTGAGATTCAGGCCGGTGAAACGGTTGTCGATCTGGGCAGCGGCCGGGGGGTTGAGATTTTTATTGCTGCTCGACTCATTGGCAAAAAAGGGCAAAGTATCGGAATTGATATGCTCGATCCGATGCTGACTATTGCCGAAGAGGGAGCAACCGAAGTCCGCAAAAATCTGGGATTTAATAATATCGAATTTCGCAAAGGTTATCTTGAAGAGCTCCCTCTAAAAACCGCCAGCACCGATCTGATACTCTCCAACTGTGTCCTGAATCTTTCAGCAGATAAACGGCGGGCATTTGCAGAGATTTTCCGCTCTTTAAAACCTGGGGGACGACTGGTGATCTCTGATGTTGTCTGTGAGGAGGAACCGGACGCTGCAATCCGTAACGATGCAGAACTGCAGGGGGAGTGCATTGCCGGAGCCTTATTGCAGAAAGATCTGGTGGGACTTCTGGAAGAGAGCGGCTTTGTCGATATCCGCCTGCTGAAACGTTTTCCCTACCGGGTGGTCCGCAACCACCCATTCTTCTCTCTAACCTTTGCCGCCTGGAAACCGGGTGAAAGTCAGCCGGTTCCGGTGATTTACCGGGGGCCATTGCCGCAACTATCACTCCCCGACGGAACCTTTTTGTTCCCCGGACAGAAAACCCTGATTGCCAAAAATCTGGCAGAACATCTGGGTGAACATATTTTTCTCCTGGACAGTGATGACGGTAGCGTCACCAATCTTGATCTGGCCGATGGTTGCGCTTGCGCTCTGCCACCGGAGACAAAAACCTCATCTACACCATCGGTGATCAAATATCGCTCCGGCTGTATGGTCTGTGGTGGCGATCTGATCTATCCCGACAAAGAACTGGAACTGCCGTGCCATTATTGCGGACAGACCTCCATTGCCAATGCCCATTGTGGCAAAAAACATTTTGTTTGTGATCACTGTCACAGTGAAGATGCTCTCGATGTGATGGAACACCTCTGCACTGAAGCAACCGAAACCGATATGCTCGAAATTCTGGCGCGACTACGCAAGCATCCGTCAATTCCGGTTCACGGCCCCGAACATCACGCACTGATGCCGGCAATTATAGTCACCGCCTACCGTAACAGCGGTGGCCAGATTGAAGATGACCTGATTGCCACCGCTATCCGGCGTGGCAATCAGATTATCGGCGGTAGTTGTGCTTTTACCGGCATCTGTGGATCAGCAACCGGGGTCGGGATCGCCTTCAGCCTGCTGCTGCAGGCTAACCCAGTCAAAGCGGAACAGCGCCAGATCATCCAGCAGATTACTCAGCGGGTTCTGGCTGATATTGCCGAACTTAAAGCGGCCCGCTGCTGCCAACGTGATTGCTGGTTAGGTTTGAAGAAAGCAGCCGAATTGTCAAAAGAATATCTCCCCATACTGTTACAAGCTGATGCAATCATCGGCTGTTATCAACAACATCAGAATAAAGAGTGTATCGGGATGGAGTGTCCGGTATTACAGGAACACAAAACCACTCAAAGTGGAAAAAGTTGCTGTTGCTAGAAGACTGTCGGACTTTACAAGATACAAGAACTGACGACGCAATCGCCATCATTTTTAGGGTGGAAAAAGCAGATCCCCTTACGAATAAAAAAACCACAAATCCAAATTAAATGGCGTTTTTTTATCATTTCCCAATTGAAAAAATTGTATTCACTGAAAAATCTTGAATAAATATTTTTCTCGGTTGAAATTATTACAATTTTAGTATTGTTTTAATGAGCAATTGAGTTTACACTTTCCCGAATAAATATTTATCAAAAGAGAGGAGCAAAAATGCCGTTATCAAAAAAAATAGGAGCTGAATTTATCGGAACATTCTGGCTGGTACTGGGGGGGTGTGGCAGCGCGGTTCTGGCAGCAGCATTTCCAGATGTTGGTATCGGGCTATTAGGGGTCGCTTTTGCCTTCGGTCTCACTGTATTAACCATGGCATTTGCTATTGGTCCT
>Ga0256827_10000443_pt1 | contig 25786 bp, 19 predicted proteins | sample CV84metaG_FD_185977 | JGI IMG/M metagenome (GOLD analysis project Ga0256827, IMG submission 185977) | Hydrothermal vent microbial communities from East Pacific Rise, Pacific Ocean - CV84 | ecosystem: Environmental > Aquatic > Marine > Hydrothermal vents | place: Pacific Ocean: East Pacific Rise...
TATGACATAGGTAAGTCATAAAGTAACATAAAGTTAAGTAGTGTCCCAAAATGTTTAGTCTCATCAAACTTACTAATAATAACTGAGTCAAAATTAAGAAATGAAAAATTCATATATATATCTTCCATATCTTCATACTTAACTGTAGCAGATAGTACTAAATTAACCTCTATATTTAAAGATATATCTGTATTTAGGAACTCTGCTGTTTGCACAAACTTTTTAGTATCATAAGGGGACATTCCTGCTGTATCTACAAGTACTACATCATACTCTTTTAACTCTTCAAGTGTTTTTTTAAACTCATCTACAGAAGCTACAACTATGTGTTCTATTTGCATCATATCTGCATAGTGTTCTAACTGTTCTGTAGCACCTACTTTAAAATTATCTAAGTTAATTAGTGCTACTTTATATTGCTTTGCTAAGAGGTAGCTATATCGTGCTGCTAGTTTTGCTATGGTTGTTGTTTTTCCTACACCTGTAGGACCTACAAACATCATAACTTTTAAACCATCTCCTAACTTTTCATCTTTTACCCTTAGAGTTTCATCTATATCTTCCATAAGATAAGAGGCTAGTAACTCTTTATCTTCAACAAAAGATGTACCTTTTATGGAGTCACAACATTTATTTAGCCATTTTTTAGAGATACCCTTTAAAGCAAATATATTTTTAACTTCTTCTACAATATCTTCTTCTACAACTTTTGCTTTTTTTCTAATATCTGGAAATAGCTCATCTTTCATGAGCTCAAGTTGATTTTTTAACTCTGTAATTTCACCTAGCATCTCTTTTTCATCTTCACTACTGTTGTCTATTAGAGATCTATTTTTAAATAACTCTAAAGATACAGCAATAGTAATTTCACAGCGAATCACTCCATCATCATATTTTAACTGTTTTGCCGATAGTAAAGATATCTCTTCTCCATACTTCTCTACAGCTTGGTCGTATGCAGTTTTTGGATCTGATGCTATAAATGTCTCTTCTACCATACTCTTCCCTTCATATATGATAGAGGAACTAAAACAGAGTCTCTTTTACTCCATTGAGGATGTGGAATAGTTAAAGTTTTACTATTTATCTCTATATCATCATAAAATATTATGTCTATATCTAAAGTTCTAGGTGCATTTTCAAAAGAGCGTTTTCTTCCAAATATTTTTTCTGTATGAAGTACAAAATAAAGTAACTCTCTAGGTGTTAAGTTTGTCTCAACTAAGAGAAGAGAATTATGAAAATCATTTTGCTCTAAGTAACCAAAAGGAGGATTTTTTAGTATTGGAGAAGTCTCTAATATATTTAAAAAAACACTACGGTTCAAATAGGTAAAGAGATGTTCAAAACGGCGTACAACATCACCTACATTACCACCAATACCTAATATAGCTTTATATTTTTTACTATTTTTAGATATTTTTTGGCAAGGGAATTTTTTTGTAAAAATTAATTGATTGTTTTTATTGATATTTTTATATATTCTCACAATATCCCCTTATTTTAAAGTACTTTAGCCTTACCATCTACCATTGCAACCATATCTTCAATGCGTATGCCAAACTCATTTGGCAAATATATACCTGGTTCTATGGTATAGACCATTCCATCTTCTACAATGGTGTCAGATTTACTAGATATATATGGCATTTCATGAATGTCTAAACCTACGCCATGTCCTGTTGAGTGTACAAAATACTTTGCAAAACCTGCTTTGTCTATGATGTTTCTAGTTAGTGCATCTATCTCTTTAGCTTTCATGCCAGACCTAGCTTTTTTTATGGCATGGTCGTGAGCTTTTAGTACAGTATCGTAAGCTTTTTGAATCTTCTTTTTAGAGAAGTTTTGTTTTGTTTTAAACTCAAAATTATTTGAGACTTGCACTGTACGAGTTCTATCTGAACAGTATCTTTTGTACTTAAGCCCAGCATCAACTAGAAGTAAATCACTATCTTTAAGAGTACTATTTGTAGGCATAGCATGTGGTTTAGCAGCATTTGAGTTTATAGCGACAATGGGGTCAAAACTTAAATCATATTTTCCAAAATTTCCTAAAATAGATTTAGCTCTATGTGTAAGAGTAAATTCACTTTTTCCAAAACCATCAACACTAAACTCTTTAGCTAATGCTGTAAATGCTTTTTTACCAAGCTTTGCAGACTTAGAGAGTATCTTTAACTCTTCATCACTTTTTATGATTCTTTTTTTGTGTGAAAAATCTAACTCTCTTACAAAGTTAATTTTAGTTTTTGATGAAATTTTTTCAAAACCTGCTACTGACCACTCTTTAGGATCAAAGATAACTTTTCTAACTTTTGATTTTTTAAGAAATTTTAGAGCTTCAGCATATAGGTCTTTAGTTATGATTACTTTTGCACCTTTTACAAAACTATCTGCTTCTATCTTGTAGCGACTATCTGTAAAGAAGAGAGCCTCTGAGCCTAAACGAATGTAAAGAGCATTATCACAAGAGTAACCACACTCATAATAGATAGAATTTTCATCTTTTAACATATAATTCATTTAAATCCTTGATAGTTTTGAAAAAGGTTTTTTGTAGATGTAACATAGTCACATCTACAGTTTAGTTATTTTTGTACTTGTGCAGCTTGTGCTTTTGCTTGATGTTCTTTCATAGCAGCTACTTCATTTAGTATTTGAGTCATACCAACCATAGCTAAGTGGTAACCAAATGGTCCCATACCTACTATTTGACCAGCACATACAGGTGCTGTAAGTGATTTATGTCTAAACTCTTCTCTTTGATGAATATTTGATAAATGTACTTCAAGTGCAGGTAATTTAACAGCAGATAGAGCATCTCTAATAGCTATAGAAGTATGTGTATAAGCAGCAGGGTTTATAATGATTCCATCAGCATCACCAATACACTCTTGTATACGATCTACTAACTCACCCTCTAAGTTACTTTGAAAAAATTCTATTTCAAGTTTGTTTTTATCAGCATAACCTTTCATCTGAGCATGAATATCTTCCAGTTTCATAGGACCATAAATATTTTGATCTCTATGACCTAACATATTTAAGTTTGGTCCTTGTATTACTACTATTTTCATTTATATACCTTATTTTAAAATTTAACTACTATTTTATCTAAACTATTTTAATATTAGCAAATTTACATATAATCCACTTATGAAAAAGGTAATAACTACAATACTACTTAATATTGGAATACCCTCCCTATAAGCTACAAAATTTTTTAACTTTAATTTTAGAGATATTTGGTGGAATTGTTCAATATACAAGAGTAGATAAATTTGAGAAAATTGCAGGTTTTGCCATGTTAAAAGATACTATTGTACCTAAAATGCTATTTTTAACTGTTGGACTTACAAGTATAGGACTATATTTTATGATTAAATTTGGTGGAGCTCATTAGCATATTAAACCCATTATGCTTCAAGGGATAATTATAGGTGGTATAATATTTGGAGTATCTATGGCAATATTTGGTAAATGTCCAGAAACTGGTCCTGTATCTATTGCAGAGGGTCGAATAGATGTTTTTTTAGTAGGTGCAATACTTAACCACCCTTATATTTGGTATAGTAATCATAGCAATAGCTATTGCCATACCAAAAGTAGAACTTTTAGATGAGGCTGATGAAAAAATAGTAAAATAGAAATAGTTAGATAAACTATGATTATAGAATATCTCTTATAATCATAGCATAGTGTAGTACAAAAAGGTTTAAGAAAAATATGAGCATTGAAGAACCTCTTGATATGAGGTTTTGTAAATGTGTTCTCTCTTTATTATTAGTTCTTAATGCTATAACAAAATGAATAATAGTTACTATTAATAGTGCTAATACTATCCATAATTTAGTACGAAGTGCATCTATCATTTCATTATGGTAGTCTGTAAATAGTAGTTCTATAAGACCATAGTCAGTTATCATGTATGAACCAGTTGCCAACAAGAACATAAGAGCTACAACTTCAAAATAGCCAAATATAGGACCAATATGAGGATATACAGCTTTTTGAGCTTTTTTATCTCTCATAGTTATACCTAGAGCAAACATGAAGATTGAGCCACCTATCCATGAGATAGCTGCTAAGAGGTGTATGTGTAAAGCTAAACCAACACCCATTAGCTATCTAACTTTAATACAGCCATGAAAGCCTCTTGAGGTACTTGTACTTTACCTATGGATTTCATTCTTTTTTTACCAGCTTTTTGTTTTTCTAAAAGTTTTCTTTTACGAGTAATATCTCCACCATAACACTTAGCAGTAACATTTTTACCCATAGATTTAACATTTGATCTTGCTATAACATTGTTACCAATACTAGCTTGAATTGCAACTTCAAATAGTTGTCTTGGTATAAGCTCTTTTAGTTGAGCAACAAATGCTAAACCTCTATTACGAGCTTTCTCTTCAGGTACGATGATGGAGAGTGAATCGACAACATCACCTGCTACACGAATGTCTAGTTTAACTAGTTTACCTTCTCTAAAACCTATGGTCTCATAGTCAAAACTTGCATAACCTTTAGTAATAGATTTTAATTTATCGTAAAAATCCATAACTATCTCATTCATAGGTATATCATACTCTAAAAGAACACGAGTCTCATTTAGGTAATCCATCTTAATTTGAATACCCCTTCTATCATTTAGAAGTTTTATTAAGTTTCCTAAGTACTCTTGTGGTGTTAAAATAGTAGCTTTAACATACGGTTCATAGATCTTATCTATCTTTTGAGGTTCAGGTAACTCAGATGGATTTTGTATCTCAAACTCTGTTCCATCTGTCTGTTTCACTTTGTAAACAACAGTTGGTGCAGTTGCTATTAAATCTAAATTAAATTCACGCTCTAATCTCTCTTTTATAACTTCCATGTGTAACATACCTAAAAAACCAGTTCTAAAACCAGAACCTAATGCCATAGAACTCTCAGGTTCAAAACTTAAAGATGAATCATTAAGTTTTAGTTTATTCAGGGCATCTCTAAGCTCTTCAAACTTATCTGTCTCTATAGGGTAAATACCTGCAAATACAAATGGTTTAGCAGGTTCAAAACCATCAATAGGGTTTTGTGTTGGTATTTTTGAATCAGTTATTGTATCACCAACTTGAAGTGAATCAACAGTTTTAAGACCCATTACAACTATGCCTATTTCTCCTGTACGAATCTCTTGTGTTTTTATAGGTGCAATAGGATTTGGGTACATAAGACTCAATACTTGATGGTCATCTTTTGTTCCCATAACTTTTAAAACTTGACCTTTTTTAATGGATCCATCAAAAACTCTTACTAGTGCTAATGCTCCTAAGTAATTGTCAAACCAAGAGTCATAAATAAGAGCTTTAAGAGGTTCATTGGCATCACCTTTAGGAGATGGTACTCTCTCTACAATGCTCTCTATGAGTTCTGCTACACCTAAACCTGTTTTAGCAGATACTAAGTTATGTTCAGTAGCGTCTATGCCTATGGCTTCTTCAAGTTCAGTTAAAACTCTATCTGGATCAGAAGCTGGTAAATCTATTTTATTTACCACTGGTAGAAGTTCTAAATCATTCTCTATGGCAATATATACATTAGCAATAGTCTGTGCTTCAACACCTTGAGCTGCATCTACTATAAGTAGTGCAGCATCAGAAGATGCTAATGAACGACTTACTTCATAAGAAAAATCAACATGCCCTGGTGTGTCTATAAGATTAAGAATGTAAGGTTCACCATCTTTTACATAGTCTAAACGAACAGATTGAGCTTTTATAGTAATACCTCTCTCTTTTTCTATATCCATAGTATCCATAACTTGTGCAGACATTTGTCTATCTGTTACGGCACCACACTCTTGTATGATACGGTCAGCAAGTGTTGATTTACCATGGTCTATGTGTGCGATAATGGAAAAATTTCGTATATTTTCCTGTGGTACTGCTTTTGCCAATTTGATTCCTTATTAAGTTGTCTCAAATAGTGAGTTAACACTTTCGTTATTGTGTACTCTTCTTATAACTTCACCCAACATAGAAGAAGTTGAGAGCATTTTAATTTTATTTGACTCTTTAGTCATAGGAATAGTATTTGCTACTACTAATTCATCTAACTCACCATTCTCTATGCGTTCGTAAGCAGGTCCAGAGAGTACAGGGTGAGTACAACAAGCCATAACTGATGTTGCTCCTAGCTTTTTAAGTGCAGAAGCTGCTTTTACCATAGTTCCAGCTGTATCAACCATATCATCTATGAGTATTACATCTTTACCATCAACTTCACCTATGATGTTCATAACCTCTGATTCATTTGCTTTTTCTCTTCTTTTATCTACTATGACCATATCTAGTCCTAGTTTATTTGCAAAGTATCTAGCTCTTGCAACCCCACCAATATCTGGAGAAGCAATAACAGGATTTGGAAAGTTTTTTGCTTTTATATAATCCATAAATAGTATAGCACCATATAGATTATCTACAGGTATATCGAAAAAACCTTGTATTTGTGAAGCGTGAAGGTCAACTGTAACCATACGAGTAATACCAGCACTCTCCATAAGATTTGCTACAAGTTTAGCTGTAATAGGTACTCTAGGAGCAGCTTTTCTGTCTTGTCTTGCGTAACCATAGTATGGTACGATTGCTGTAATAGACTTAGCAGATGAACGCTTTAGTGCATCTGTCATAATGAGTAGTTCCATTAGGTTTGCATTTGCAGGAGCTGATGTTGGTTGAACAATAAATACATCTTTACCTCTTACAGACTCAGCTATCTGTACAGATATTTCACCATCTGAAAAACGGTTTATTGTTGCTTTTGACAATGGCATCTCAAGATAGTCAGCTATCTCTTGAGAAAGTTCAAGGTTGGAAGTTCCAGAAAAAATCATATATCCACTCATATATTGTACCTTTATGCGTAATTTAATAGTCGTATTTTACACAAATGTTAATAAAAGGGTGGTTTAACATTTGCTACAACAACTAAAATTTAGATACAATCGTAATTATAGTTAATGAAATGGAGATTTATTATGAAAATACTACAACAACTAATTATTTGGATATTACTACTAAACATATCTATATTTGCACAAAACAATAAGTTTATTTCAATTAATGAGATATATGAAATTAAAAATAACTCTAGCATACAACTTTGTGCTAGGCTTAGTGATTATGTTTATATCAATAATTTAAAAAAAGCAAAAACTTATATAAGTATAGAGCCAAAAGAGTACTTTAAACTCTCCATAGACTATAATGGAATTTGTTTACAAGGATTAAAGGCTAGAAGAGAGTATACTATTCATATAAATAAAAATATACCACTTCAAAAATTTACTCTTAATAGAGACTATACATTAAGAAAAAAAACTACAGATTATAAATCTAATTATAATTTTAAAGATCATGGCTATATTTTACCATCAAAAGGAGATATAACTATTCCTATTGAAAGTATGAATGTTAAAGAGTTAGAGATTAGACTATATCGTATAAATAGTAGAAATCTTATGGATAAAATAAATAAATATGGTTTAAAAAGAGCAATTTATAGCTATGACTTAAGAGGTGTAGCAAATACTGATGGTTATATTGTTTGGAGTAAAAAGATAGATATAAAATCACAAGCAAATATATCTACTATAACTGCTTTACCCATTGGTGAAAATCTTAAAAATAGAGAATCAGGAGTTTATATACTTCAAGCTTTGGAGATAGACCCAACTGATGGTAAAGTATTAGATGAGTACAATAGTGTAATGCAATGGTTTATGATTTCAGATATAGGAGTTTATACTCTTCGTGGTGATAATGGAATGAAAGTTTACACAAGAGAACTCTCAACTACTAAAGAGTACAATAATGTTAAACTAGAACTTATAGCTAGAAATAATGAAATACTCTACACTACTACAAGTAAAAATGCAGAAGCTTTTTTCCCTGCTAATGTCTTAAATGGAAAGGGAGGATTATCCCCTAAAGCTATTTATGCTTATGGTAAAAATGATGATTTTAGTGTACTAGATTTAAGTATACAACCTCATGATCTATCAGACCGAGGAGTACAAGGGCGAAATAATCCAGGTATATATGATGCGTTTATCTATAGTAGTAGAGGTATATTTAGACCTTCAGAACTTGTACCCCTTCATATATTGGTACGAGATAATCTATCTAATGCCTCAGCAGGCACAAGGTTATCATTAAAGGTTTTTGATTCTAAAAGAGAAGAAATTTACTCTAAAATGTTAACTACTGATGAATCAGGTTATGCAAATACAACACTAAATACCTCACTATCTACCAATAGGGGCAAATGGAGTGTAGAGTTATATGCTGGTAGATCTAAGCCAATAGGTAAACTCTCATTTTTAGTAGAAAATTTCATACCACCTAAAATTAAAATAGATATAGAAAAAAATATAGAGAGTATAAAAGTAAAAGAGCAAATAAATATAAAAGGTAAAGCTTCTTACTTAAATAATATACCATTAGCCAATGCCAATATTGAAGTTGAAACTACTCTTTATCAGAGTAAAAATCCTTTTAATGGTTATGAGTCTTACTCCTTTGGTGATATTCAAAATAAATTTTCAAATACAATATTGGAGACTAAAAAATATAAAACAGGTCAAAACGGTGAAATAAATATACCATTTATAATAGATAAAAAACTCGATTATAATACTCATCCAATATCTGCACTTGTAACTGTTGCTGTTCGTGAACTAGGAGGTAGAGCAGTTAAAAAAAGAATGAAAATGTTTTTAGTAGATAGAGATGGCTACATAGGTGTAAAACCAAACTTTGAAAATGGTGCTATAGATATGAATGCTAAAGCAAAGTTTGAAGTTGTATATCTCAAAGAGTCTAAAAAACAAAATAAAACTTTAAACTATAGATTAATTGAAGAGAAAAGACACTGGAACTGGGTATCACAAGGTAGTAGTTGGGGTTACGAAAAGAGTTATAGTGATAATGAAACCATAGCTAGTGGAACTATAGAGACTTCATCTGATACCCCTATAACTATAGAGTTAAGTAAGTTAGATTGGGGTAGTTATAGACTAGAAGTAGTTGGGGAAAATGAAAATAGAATGTTAACTAGTTACAGGTTTACGAGTGGATATGAAGAGTCATTAAGTAAATCATCACCAGATAGACTACCAGTTGCCTTAGATAAACAGACTTATCGATTAGGTGAAACTGTCAAAGTACACATAACAGCAAAATTTACAGGTCCTGCTATCATCTCCATAGCTAACCATAGCATAGTTGAAAGTAAAAATATAGAGCTTGAACTAGGTAAAGAGAAAGTTGTAGAGTTTAAAGTAAGTAAAGAGTGGGGAAGTAGTACTTATATTTTAGCTACAGCATTTAGACCTCAAAGTAAAAAGTTAGGTGCAAATAGAGCCATAGGTTTAGCACACATAAAAATAGTAAATCCTAAAAAAATTTTAGAGTTAGAGTTAAAGTATGAAAAAAGAGTTAAATCTTCCAATCCTACTACTATAAAAGTAAAAACTATAAACAGTGCTACTAGTAAAACTCCTGCTCAAAATACATTTTTAACTTTAGCTTTAGTAGATGATGCCGTACTTAGATTGACTAATTATAGATTACAAAGCCCAAAAGAGTACTTTTTTGGACAACAAAAACTAGGCATAGAGATAAGAGATATGTACTCAGAACTTATAAAATCTGAGGGTGCATCTGCTGAGTTTAATGTAGGTGCTGGAGATATAGCACCTATGGTTTTATTTAGTAAGAAAAAAGGTGAAGAGATAAGCAATAAAAGAGAAGTAGTCTCTATTATGACAAGAGTTTTAAAGTTTGATAAAAGTGGAGAAGCTAATATAACAGTAGATATTCCAGACTATCAAGGATCTTTAAAACTTATGGCAATAGCATGGAACAAGGATGCTATAGGTTCAACTAGTGCCGATATGATAATAAAAGATAACATATCTACTGAGATTTATCTGCCTAGCTTCATATCTGTAGGTGATATGGCAAAATCTCTTTTAACTGTAGATTTTGATGAAAATTTAACTTTAGGTGAGTATGAGTTAGAGTTTACAAATAAAAATGAAAAACAAGAAATTAGTAAAAAAATATTTAAGTATATCTTTGATGGTAAAGCATCTAGGTTCAAACAAAATATTAATGTTGAAGCACCACTACTAAGTGATAATACTTTAACTTTAGAGGTATTTAAAGATGGAGTATCATTAGTAAAAAAAGAGTGGAAATTAGCTGTTAGAAGTAAGTACCCAGAGGTATATAGTAGAAAAATGGGTATCTTAAATAGTTCAGAGGTATTTGATGCTAAATCAATTATAGATAGTTCTAACTACTCTGGCATAAATAATTTAGCTCTTAAAATTTCTAGTAAAGCTCTACTTCCTACAGAGTCCATATCTCATGAACTAATAGCCTACAGTGGAAGATGTGCAGAGCAGACAACAAGCCGAGCTTTTCCACTACTCTTTATGAGTAAGAAAAGAGCAGATGAATTAGGTATAAATAGACAAGAGATTATAGAATCAGCTATAAATAGACTAGCAAACTACCAAAAATTAAATGGTGGTTTTGGACTATGGAGTAGCTCTTATGCTAGTATGTGGATTAGCTCTTATGTATTGGATTTTTTAATAAAAGCAAAAGAGTTAGGCTATGATGTACCAAATAAAAATATAAATTTAGGTTTGAAGTATTTAGAAAACAACTTAAATAAATGGAGTGAAAATAGTAGTAGTTTAGAGGCAGATTGTTATGCACTTTATGTTTTAACAAAATCTGGGCATACTTTAATGTCTGAAATATTACATCATACAAATAGTAAAAATAGTAAAATAAAATCTGCTCAAGCATGGGGACACTTAGGGGTTTCACTATCTCTTGTAGGAGAGAGAAAATTAGCAAAAGAGATGTTTAAAAGAGCTAACAACTCTTTAGCCAATAATCTTTTAACAAGTAGTTACTTTAGCAACTATGGAGGCTCACTTAGGGATGAGGCATCACTTGTACTACTTACAAAAGAGTCTGAACTAGGTTTAAATTGGGAAGCTAAACTAGCAGATCTATCACTTGGTGTAAAAGATAGAGAGTACTTTAGTACACAAGAGATGTCACTACTTCTTAGAGTATCATCTTTAACTAAATTAAAATCATCAAAACTTTTACTTACTTCAAATGGTAATAGTCTAAATGTAAAAAATGATGAATATACACTAAAAACAGATAACTTAGAATCGTTAAATAAAATTACAAATATTAGTAATTCTAAAAACTGGTATACATTGAGTTTTCAAGCTACTCCAAATAATTATAATCTAGTAAAAAATAATGGTTTTGATATTATAAAAAAATACTTTACCATAAACAAAGAAGAGATTAACGAAAGCTACTTTGAACAAGGTGAAAAAGTTGTAGTTGTAATTGCAGGTAAAATACACAATTCTCAAATACAAAATCCACAAATTGTAGATTGGCTACCTGCTGGTTTTGAACTAGAAAATCCAAATATTAGTGGCATAGATGTAGTAACTGCTGTAGAGTGGATAAAAACTCTAACACCTACAAGTAATATTTCATATAAAAATGACAGATACGAAGCAGCCATAAACATAGAAGGTACTCAAAAAGGTGTATTTGCTATTGCATACATAGCAAGAGTAGTTACTAAAGGTCATTACACATTACCACCTGTACAAATAGAAGACATGTATAAACCTAGATATAGAGCTGTAGGTGAAGTAGTAGAAAAGCAAATAGTTATAGGCGATAAAAGTAGAGAAATTAAAAAACCTATTGTTAAGACTATTTCTACTAAAAAGTTAGAAGATGCAGATTATATTTTTGTAAATAAAAATAGAATTACAGATACAACAAATTACACTATTTTACAACTCAATTTCCTTCGTAATGCCATATTTGCACATAGTGGATTTAATTTTGAAAAAAGTAACCCTATGTTACATAAACTTTTTTCAAACTTTGCTTGGTACCATCCAAATAAAAAGAGTTCATCTATCATATATGCAGGTATGAGTGACTTACAAAAAGCTAACATACAAATATTAGCAGAAGAGGAGAGACGAAGAGGTGGTGGCTTAGTACTTGCAGATTTCTATAGAGTAAATAGTAAGCTACTTACAAAAAATGACTTAAAGGGTTACTCTAAACATCAACTCTTTATACTAAGAAATAGCCTTTTTGCAAGAAGAGGAGTAAAGTTCAAAAACTCTGAATTAAATGAAATCTTCTCCTATATGCCTTGGTACAAACCTACCGATGTAAGTAGCAGCATAGTTTTTGATGAGCAGATGAGTAAACAAGAGAAAGAAAACATAATGCTTATGGTAAAAATGTCAAAGGAGTAACAATTTAAATAGAGATAATTTAAAGAGTTTATGCTTAGAAACTAAGAAAAATTCTATAAAATTCAACCCTAAACAATTTTTAGATATAATCGCGTTAATAAAATATTTAATAGGATAGTTAATGAGAACACACTATTGTGCAGAAGTAAATGAAAATCATATAGATGAAGAAGTAACAGTTGCAGGTTGGGTCTCTAGCCGTAGAGACCATGGAGGGTTAATATTTATAGACCTTAGAGATAAAGATCAAGTTGTTCAACTTGTTTGTGATCCTGCCGATAATGTAGAGGCTCATAAACTAGCAGAAGGTATTAGAGATCAGTTTGTACTTATAGCTACAGGTAAAGTTAGAGCTAGAGGTGAAGGACTTGAAAACCCTAGACTTAAAACTGGAAAAATTGAAATAGTTGTAGATAAATTGACTATTGAAAACCGTTCTAAGACTATGCCTTTTGAGTTAAATGATGAGAAGGTAAATGAGGAGATAAAACTTAAATACCGTTACCTAGAGCTTAGAACTCAAAAGTCTTACGATATATTTAAACTTCGTTCAAAAGCTACTATTGCTACTAGAAACTCACTTGATGAGCTAGACTTCTTAGAAGTTGAGACACCAATTATGACTAAGTCAACTCCAGAAGGTGCTAGAGATTACCTTGTACCATCTCGTGTTCATGGTGGAGAGTTTTATGCACTTCCTCAGTCTCCACAACTATTTAAACAGCTTCTTATGGTAGGTGGTTTTGACCGTTACTTCCAAATAGCAAAATGTTTTAGAGATGAAGACTTAAGAGCAGATAGACAACCAGAGTTTACTCAAATAGATGTAGAGATGTCTTTTTGTGACCAAGAAGATGTCATAAAAGTTGCTGAAAAACTAATTTCAGATATATTTAAAAAATGTGATTTTGATATTCCTACTAAATTTAATCGTATGACTTACTCTAATGCAATGGAGTTTTATGGTTCAGATAAACCAGATATGCGTTATGATTTAAAAATGGTAGATGTAATAGACATTTTTGAAAAATGTGATAATGAAATATTCTCTACTATAGCTTCTGCTCCTAAGAAAAACCGTATTAAAGCCCTTAGAGTTCCAAAAGGTGATGAGATATTCTCTAAAAGACAGATGAAAGGTTTTGAAGAGTATGTTCGTAAATTTGGAGCATCTGGACTTGGTTACTTCCAAATGAAAGAAGATGGTCTTAAAGGTCCTCTTACTAAATTCTTTACTGAAGATAATTTAAAAGAGATTGTTGATAGATGTCAACTAGAAGTTGGTGATGCTGTATTCTTTGGTGCTGGAGATAAAAAACTTGTTTGGGACTACATGGGTCGTTTCCGTATATACTTAGCTGAGCTCATGGATATTATTCCAAAAGATACATTCGAGTTTTTATGGGTTATGGATTTCCCTATGTTTGAAGTTGAAGATGGAAAAGTTAAAGCACTTCACCATCCATTTACTCAACCAAAATCACTTGACTATGATGACATTGAAGAGATAGAGTCCATAGCTTATGACATTGTACTAAATGGTACAGAGCTTGGTGGTGGATCTATTCGTATTCACAAAGAAGATATGCAAGCAGAGATATTTAAACTTTTAGGCATTAGCGAAGAGGATGCTCAAGAGAAATTTGGTTTCTTACTTGATGCTCTTAAGTATGGTGCACCTCCACATGGTGGTTTTGCTTTAGGATTAGACAGAATGATTATGCTTATGACAGGTGCTAGTAGTATTCGTGAAGTTATAGCATTCCCTAAAACTCAAAAAGCACAATGTCTTTTAGCTTCTGCTCCTAGCCCTGTAGATGCTGAACAGTTAAAAGAGTTGAGTTTAAGAATAAGACAACAAACACCAACAGCATAATATTTATAACTTTAAAACATAACATAAAAGGAAGAAAATGAAAAAACTATTTTTAATCATAGGCGCACCAGGTTCTGGTAAAACTACAGATGCAAGTATAATTGCTCAAAATAATGCAGATAAAATTGTTCACTACTCAACTGGAGATATGTTAAGAGAAGAGGTATCTAGTGGTTCAAAACTAGGTCAAGAGATAGAGAGTTACATCTCAAAAGGTGCTTTAGTTCCTTTAGAGATCATTGTAAATACTATTGTATCTGCTATTAACAATGCTCCTGTAGACAATGTACTTATAGATGGTTACCCTCGTTCAACAGAGCAAATGATTGCTTTTGATGAGCTAGTAGCAAAAGAAGATAACATAGAACTAAGTAGTGTAATTGAAGTAAGAGTTAGCCAAGCTGTTGCACAAGAGAGAATCTTAGGTAGAAGAGCAGAAGCAGCACCGGGGGAAGAGCGTTCTGATGATAGTGAAGAGGTATTTGTAAGTAGAATGAAAATATATACAGATCCACTAGCAGATATTCAAAATTTTTATGAAGATAAAAATCTTTTAACTGTAATTAATGGTGAAAGAACTCTTGAAGAGGTTGTTGAAGATATGCAAGGTTTTGTTCTAAGTAAAATCTAATTTATACTACTCTACCCTACTCCTTGTCTATTTTATAGACAAGGCTACCTACTTTACAAACAGGAACTTCAATGAAATATTTACTAAAATACCCTCTAAAAACTTTACTTTTATCTTTTGCTACATTATCTTACATTCAAGCAAATACTACAGATATATTGGATTTAAATACAACTAAATCAAATGAAACATCAGTACAACCTGTAAACTTCTCTATGGTTATTAGTGGTGGTGTAAGTTTAGGTTCTTATGAATCTGGATACAACTGGGCTATTATTAAAGCTCTAGCTAAAATTAAAAGTAAACATTCAGATAGAGTAAATCCATCACTTCGTTCTGTTACAGGTGCATCAGCTGGTTCAATAAATGCTCTTTTATCTGCTGTTTATTGGTGTCAAAAAGAGACTATAGACTATAAGAATAGTGTCGATAATAACCTTTTTTATGAAACTTGGGTAAATCTTGGAATAGAAGATCTTGTAGTCAAAGATAAAAGTTTAAATAATAAAAGTACACTATTTAGTAGAAGAGAGTTAAGAAATAAAGCTAAACAGATGATGAATCACATGTCAAAACCAATCTATAAAGAGGGGTGTGAGGTTCCCATGGGTTTTGCTGTAACAAAAGCTACACCTATTGTTGAAGAGTTTCAAGGTATAAAAATTAAAAACCAAAATTTCTCTGCACCTTTTACTTTTAAAGTTAAAAATGGTAAAGTACATATTGACAATAGAAAAATGGATGAAAATAGTACCGAGTTTTACATCTCAATCCCTGGTATTGAAAAAGATTATAGAAAAATAACAGATGTACTCTTTGCTTCATCAGCTTTTCCTGGAGCATTCCAGCAAATTAAACTAAAGTATAAATATAAAAATAAAATACGCTCAAACTACTTCATAGATGGTGGTGCTTACGATAATATACCTCTTCAACTAGCAACAGAATTAGACCCTAATGCAAATCTATTTATATTTATGGATCCTAGCAATATGAGAAAAGAGCCTGAGATTAAAGAAGAAAATATACAAGAGGAGCCACCTGTTGGATTTTTAACATCAAGTGCAAGTCCTCTCTCCAGTAGCATAGAAATTTTTCAACAAATGAAACTATATCAAGCTATCAATAAACATTTTCGTGGTAATCCAAATAGACAACTAGTACTCTCTTCAAGATTTCATCCATTAACAGCAGGTTATTTAGAACATTTTGGTGCTTTTCTAGACCATAGTTTCCGTCTATATGACTACTATGTAGGTGTATATGATGCTATTTATCACATAACAGTTAAACTACAAAAGATAGGATATTTATCAAAATACTCTTTAACTGATGCTATGGATATTATGATGAAAGAGATAGGTGTACAAAAAAGTAAAGAGGCATTAACAGCATATAATTTTTTTAAAGCCATAGAGTTTAAAGAGACTAAGCCAAAAAAAGACAATAGATATGCAGCTATATACTACGCATTTGATACTACAAAACCAGACTCAAAAAGATATGCTTCTGGAGAATTTAGAGAGTTTCTAAAAAAATTAGATATGCGTTATATTCCCATTAAAAAAGGATCTTTTCTTGATGAGGCAACATCAGATATTGACCACTGGGCTAAAAGACCATTAAGAAATGTTGTTAATCGTATAACAACTTTAGAAAATGAGAGAGCAAAAGTTTATCCAACATATCAAACTACAGCCGATTTACTAAGTATAGGTGCATGGGCTAGTGCATCTTTCCTTAAAGAGAAAAAGGGTTGGGATATACTACCAATTAATGCACCTAATGATAAAGGTAAAGAAGAGTTAAAGAAGTTATTAAGGTTTATACCTACAGAGATTTCTACAGATACTTCAAATGGTGGACTTAGTTTTGCATATCAAGCTTACTATTATGATAAAATGGACTATATAGATGGTTTTGACTTTAAAGCTTCTTATACTTTTAATCATGATAATGGAGATTTTTTAAGATTTGATGCAGATGTATTCAATGAATATGATGATTTTGTAAAGTTTGGAGTAGGTTTAAGTGGATTTGGAAATATAGAACATTCATTTTATGATAAAAATACAGCTTATGGAGCTAATGTGTATGTAGACTTAATGGATATATTTAGATTAACTTATGTCAGAAGACATGGAGATATTGAAGATAATAACTATTTCTATATTGGTATAGAGAATATGCCTAGTCTTATATATTGGTTAAATAGATAATAATATAAAGAGAAAAAGTGAAAGCATCAAACATAAGTAAAATAACAAGAGAACTCATAAAGAAAAGGCTACCTGTATTTATTTGGGGAGCACCAGGTATAGGCAAATCTTCTATTGTCAAGCAGATAGCAAACTTAGAAAATTTAGAGTTTTTAGATTTGCGTCTATCACTTCTAGATCCTACAGATTTAAAAGGTATACCATTTTTTAATGCAGATACAAAAGAGGGTGTTTGGGCTAAACCTAGTTTTTTACCTTCAGTTAAAGACTCAAAAGGCATACTCTTCTTAGATGAAATAAATACAGCTCCTCCAGCAGTACAAGCATCTGCCTATCAACTTATATTGGATAGACGCGTAGGAGAATATGAGTTACCAGAGGGTTGGAGTATAATAGCAGCGGGTAACCGTGAAAACGATAGAGGTGTTGTATATAAAATGCCTCCTCCATTAGCAAACCGTTTTGTACACTTTGAGATGGAAGTAGATTTTAAAGATTGGAAAGCTTGGGCATATTCTGCTAAAATTGAAAGCTCCATAGTAGCATACTTAGCTTATGATAAATCTATGCTATTTACTTTTGATGCAAGCTCAAATGAGAAATCTTTTGCAACTCCTAGGTCTTGGGAATATGTAGATAGCATAGTAAAATCTAATATAGACAGTGATTTAATGTTAGATAGCATATCAGGAGCTGTAGGTAAAGAAGCAGCTGTAGGCTACTTAAGCTTTAAAAATGTTATGAAAAGTTTACCTAAACTAAGTGGCATACTAGATGGAAGCATAAGCACTTTAGAAGAGAATGACTCAAAAGTAATGATAGCACTAGCTATTGGTCTAGTTAATTCTCTTTTAGAAAATAGTAGTTATAAAGCTATAGATAATGTACTAAAATTTTCATTAGAGTTACCATCTGAATTTTCAATAATGCTTGTTAAAGATATGCAAGAGAATAACATAGATGTAGAGGGTTCTGATGAATGGGGTGCGTGGGTTAAAAAGTTTGCCTATCTTTTAGTTTAGTTTATAAAAGTTGTAAAATTAATTTACAACTTTTGAGCGAGCTATAGCAGATTCTATCTCCTCTTTGGAGACTTCTCCAGATAGATTTAACTCTACCTCTCCATCTATCCCACTTACTTGCATATTTGAGATTTTCTTTTTAGTCTCATCAGTCATACAGTCACAAGAACCCGTTTTACAATTCTCTACCATAGTAACTATATTTTGTTTTTCTACAGCACCTGTAAATTTTATTTTTATACCTTTAGCTGTTTTAAATACATTTTTTTTCATTTAAACTCTTTCATAACTCTAGGTAATAGTATATCTTCTATCTCTTTTAGTGTCTCTTTAAATACTTCATACTCATAACCATCTGGATCTTTAAATGGTACATGTAAAACTTTAACAGCTTTAGGAAAAACTGGACAACTCTCTTTAGCATTATCACAAACAGTAACAACTAAATCAAACTTTTCATCTATAACTTTGTCTATGGTTTTAGAGTGATAAGTAGCACTCCAAATACCTGCTTCTTCTAAAACCTTTTTAGCATTATAATTAACTTTTCCAGATGCTTTAACACCAGAACTCTTAGAGCTAAATCCATCAAGTTTAGCATTAATAAGAGCTTCTGCTATGATGCTTCTACATGAATTACCTGTACACAATATAAGAATATTTTTATTCATTACTACTTAATACTTCTCTAAAGGACTATAGTATGCAATAGCTGGTTCAGAAAAATTTGGTACATTATCATAAGTAAATACTGCATAATACTTCTCTTTACTAAATGATGCAAAGTTATCATAAGTCCAAGTATCTTTACCACCATATATTTTAACACCATCCATAAAATGCTTAGGAGTATGAAAACTATTACGAACTACATAATACCCATTAAGTGCATTATCTTTTATTTTATCCCAAGATAGCTTTATCATCTTATTCTCTTTAGAGATAGTAAGATTTTCAACACTTGCTAAAGGATCTCGGTGTTTATTTATATACTTAATTAATAGCTCTACATCAGGTTCCCATTCAATAATCCTACTTTTAATAGTTTGTGGGGATGTTGGCTTAATAATTAGTTTTAATTTCTTACCATTTTGATGAATTTTATCTAAAGCTATTTTAGAAAAAGTATCAAATTTAAAGTATTGACACTCTTTATTAGATAAGTCTGACTCTGCAACTTCATAACCAATATACTCTATTTTTTCACGATTTTTTATATCTTCATAAGTTCCAACTTCATCAAGCTCTACAAGTTCAACATAATAACGAACATTAGATTTTTTCTTAAATGTATTTTTATTTCTTATGCGTAATGCACATTGAATAATCATAGTCTCTTTAGGATTTGGCAATTTTGATAAATCAAAATCTAAGTAACCATATACTCTATTTCCATTTTTATCAAAACCACTTTTTAACTTATTTTCTACAGTTGTCTCTGAAATTGTAGATAGTGTATCTGCTCGAAGTTCTATTGTAGAATCTTCTATTGTATATTTTATATCTAAAATAGGTCTATAGTGAATACCTCCACCAAATTTACCATAACCTATATCAAACTGCATCATTTGAGAATCTTCACCTGCTGGTAATTTTTTAGGTCCATCTATACGAAATACAACATCTTTTTTCTTAATTTCATCTTGAAGAAGTTTACACTCATGTCGTGAAAAACTCCAATGATTCCAAATACCTTGAGTAAGGTTATTTGAGCCTATTGCACGACCTATTACACCCTTTGTTTTAGCATTTTCAATTTCATTAAAGTCAGTTACTTCACTAAAACTATCTTGCTCTAATAGTGATAAATTCCACTCTCCATACTTTTCTATTTTGGCCGCTACTCTATTCATAGGATAAAGGTAAAATCTTGCTGATTTAATAATGGCATTATCAGGAATAGTATCCATATTAAAACTAACAACAGAGTTACAAATACCTCTTGATTTATCTATACCAACAAATAGTGAATTTTCACCAAAATGAGATCTATTTTGCTCTTGTGTATATTGACCAACATAGCCAGTTCCTATACTATTTGCATATATAAGCTTAAAAAACTCATCATCTTCGAGCCAAGTTCTTACTTTTACAACAGGAGCAAAAGGAGATTTATAACCAGTTGTTTTGTTTACAGCTCTAATTGTATAGTGATAGTTAGTAGAACTAGATAAATTTTCATCTACAAATCTACACTCACCAACAATTCCAACTTTAGTATTTTCATTACAAGCATCTTTATCTTTAGTACTTCTATATATTTCAAAAAATATATCATCTCTTGGTTCATACTTCCAAATGAGAGTAACAGTTCTTGCATCTCTACTTTCAATAGTAAACTCATCCACTCGAACAGGTGCAGAGGATGAATAGTTTATAACTTCACAAAATGCCTTTTTAAGTGCTGGAATATTTTCATTTATACTCTCAGACATACTCTTCATATAGTCTGGAATATTTTTTGTACCAACCTCTACAACAGTAGCTAAAGCACCTTTGGAGTAGTAATACTCTCTACCACTACCAGATATAAGTTGTGCAGGTGGCTTACCTCTATGAATACCATACTTTCTACCAGTAACCTTAGATATCTCATCATTCATATTTGCACATAAAACATTCATATCAGTTCCATCTATCTCAGCTTCATGCATGAAGTTATGTGCAGGAAAAAATACATTTCCTTGAGAGTGATAATCAAATGCTATAGTTATGTTATCATGAGTATCTACAAACTCTTTTATTGCTCTTGTTTCTGCTTCTGAAAATGGTTCTTCACCACCATAAACATTTGAAGAAGTATTAGGATTTTTTACAAAACCTATAGAGAAGTTTCTATTTAAATCAACACCTATTGTGCCATCATGGTTTACTCTTCTATTTTTTCTCCAAAAAGAGAAATGTTTACGAGAGTACTCATAACCATCTGGATTTAAACAAGGTACCATATAGATGGAAGAATCATTAAGTGATTTTTCTAATTCAGGGTCAACATCTTGATTTTTAGCTACATACTCTATAAACTTTAATGCTAATTCATGACCAATCCACTCTCTTGCATGTATACTTCCAGTATATAACATAGCAGGTTTATCATCTGCATTCTCTACATTTTTAGATATTTTTACTAAAATAATATCTCTACCTTCGTATGTTGTACCTATTTTAACTATTTTAATAAGTTCTGGATGTGATTTTTCCATCTCATAAAGAGAGTCTAAACTCTCTTTATAAGACATATACTGTTTTTTCATATTTTTTACTCTTTATTTTATAGATTATAATTTTATTTTAATTTATTTTTTAATATATTCCACTCTTCCAAAAGACTATGTAGAAGTTTCTTTTTAAACCATGAAATCTCTTCCATAATCTTTTCAGGAGCAGTCTCTAAAGCATGAACAATCTCTGTTGTATTAAATTTATCCATAATCTTTTCAGCTTTTTTCTTACCTATTCCATCTACAGAAGTTAAAAGCTTATGAAGCTTTTTTTCTGTTAATATAGGTATTTCACTCTGCTCTTGACTAGATTCTGATTCATCACCATCTTTAATATTTTTAGGATTACTTTTTACATGTACTTTTCTTATTGTTTTTCCATAATTATCTTGAAAATTCCATTTTTCACTTGGCCACTCCTCTTTTGTTCTATCTTCTGTAACTAACATTGGGTATAGTTCATCCATTTCATGAAGATACATTTCACCATCTGTTGTCTTTTTTACTTTTTTATCTAAGAAATATGCTCCATCATAAGATGGTGTATATTTTCCAAAGGTAATATAACGAAGTGTTCTAAGTACAGATGCATCCATTTTGCCAAGCTCTTCCCAGTTATATAGAGGAGTATTTGGTAGAGGGAATCTACCGTTTGAAAATTTATGCATAAGGTATTGACCTATCCAATCTCTTATGTATGGGAATGCTGCAAATGCTGTAGCACACTCTAATATACGATACTTACCATCTACACCAACAGCAATATCACATGCCCAATACTCTGCATTTGCAGCTTTAGATACTTCAACTGCAAGATCAAGTAACTCTTTAGGTACATCCATATAGTCCATAGAACCACCTTGAGAAGTATTTGTTAACCACTCACCCTCTGGAGGTCTTCTCCAAAATGCACATACAGGTTTATGACCAATAAGCATTACTCTTACATCAGCTTCCATAGGTACAAAATCTTGCATATATACAGGGTGATATTTTTTCTGTGCCAATAGATTATGAGCTTCCTGAGCAGAATCAACTTTGTGAACAAAGTAACCACCATAATTTGATGGTCCATAAGACTTTTTAACAATTTTTGGAAACTCTGTTTTATCTATAAACTTTTCAGCTTTACTTTTATCGTAAAAAATATATGTTTTAGGAATAGGTATATCATATTTCCATGCAAAACGAGTTACATTCTCTTTAGATTTATTTGAAAATTGAGTATCCATAGATGGTATAAACTGTACATTTGGTAACTCTCTTGCTATCTCTCTAAAAGTTTCATATGCAGTTGCTGGTATATTACCAATCAAAATATCAATTTTCTTTCTTTTTACCTCTTTAACAAAACGATCTTTATCATTTTTCCAATGATATGTTACTGTTTCAATCTTATCTGGCCAACCTCTAAAGTTTGATTTATCAAAAAATCTCAATACATAATCAAGATAGAGCATACCTATTTTAGGTAATTTATTGTTTTTATTCTTTTTTTTATTTTTAGCCATTTCTTCCCTTTTTATTTTTTATTTGCTGTTTTTCTATCAATTAAATCTACAATTAAATCAATTTTTTTATCATTAAAGTTTAAGCCCATTTTCTCTTGCTCTGGAGTAGCAAAAGCTGGAATACCATTAACTTCAAGAACAACATACTCTTCTCTCTCTAAATCGTAAATAATATCAACACCTGCTATATCTGTACCACAAATTTTAGCTGCCCTCTTTGCTACTTCTATAACTTCATCATCTGGTTCTCTTAAAAATACAGAACCACCACTTGTTACATTTGTACGCCAATCTGATTTTGAAGCTCTTCTACCATAACATCCTACAAACTCATTGTCTACAATATCTACACGAAAGTCTGTATTATCATATTTTACAAATTTTTCAACATAAAAAAATCGTAAATCCATCTGATTTAAAAATGGCATTAACATATCTAATGATGCTTGACTTTCAATTTTTGTCAGACCAACACCACCCCAACCATCAGTTGGTTTATAGACCATTTTTGACCATTTATTCATAATCTTTTGAAGTTGCTTAGAGTTATCTCTATGACATAATTGAAACTCTGGTGTTGCTATGTCATGCTGATTAAGAAGAAATGAAGTTTGAAATTTATCTTCTGTTAAAGCAAAAGCATCATATGAATTTATCATAGGTATTACTCTATTAAGTGCCTGATATAAAAACATTTGGTATTGTGTTTGTTCACCTGCATTGTAAGAGAAAAATAGATCTAACTCATCTACTTTTCGTTTCTTATAATAGATATGTCCATTTTTCGCAATAGATTCATGAAGTTTAATATCTGTAACCGTTTCAATATCTCTTTCCCTAAGACTCTTAACAATCTTCTTTTGAATTTTGTCACCACCACTGTTGCTATAGAGCCACATACCAATTTTTCTAGACACTTATCTCTCCTTTTTAGCTAAATTTAATCTGTAATTTTACTATAATTTAATAAAATATCTTATTAAAAATATAACTAAAACTATATTATTGTAGATATAATATTCAATATGGAGAAAATATGAGCTTAAAAAACTTTGATGAACTTAAAAAAATAATTGAGATTAACTCTTGGACAAACAATAAAAACGGTGTAGATAAAAATGGAGAAATATTTGCTTGTTGGTTAGAAGAGTTAGGATATAAATTAACTCGTTATCCTAGAGAAAATATAGGAGATCATTTATATTTTACATCAAATCATAGAGATGGAAAAAAACTACTTCTCTTAGGTCATATTGATACAGTATTTCCTCCTGATACATTTGAAACCTTTACTGAAGATGAGGAGTGGATTTATGGACCAGGTGTTTGTGATATGAAAGGTGGAAATTTTGTTGCACTTCAAGCACTTAGAGAAGTTAAGAAAAAATTTGAAAATATTTACAATATAGATTTTCTTTTAGTAAGTGATGAAGAGACAGGAAGCGATGATAGTAAACTACTTTCAGCAAAACTTGCCAAAAACTATGACTACTGCATGGTTTTTGAAGCAGCTGGTTCTAAAGATGAAGTAGTAGTAGGAAGAAAAGGTGTAGGTACTTTCTTCATAGATATAGAAGGTATAGCAGCACATGCAGGAAATAACTACTCTAAAGGTGCAGATGCTAACCTTGAAGCAGCTCTTAAGCTACAAGCTCTTGTAAATTTAACAAACCTTGAGAAAGAGACTACTGTTAATGTAGGTAAACTTTCAGGAGGAATAGGTGCAAATACTATTTCACCAAAAGCTCATTTAACTTTTGAATTGCGTTATACAAATACATTAGAGAGAGACAGAGTATTAAAAAGCATAGATGAAATTGTAGCCAAATCTTTCGTAGATGGAACTTCATCAAAACTATCTGGAGGTATACAAAGAGATGTAATGCAACCTTCAATTAAACAACAAGAGTTTATAAAAAACATCAATAAACTATGCAATATTGACCTACCTACTGAAAAAAGAGGAGGAGTTAGTGATGCAAATATTATATCATCACAAGGCGTTGCTACTCTTGATGGATGGGGTCCTTATGGAGATGGTGATCATACTATTTACGAAAGAGCATCTAAAAAAAGTTTTAATGAAAGAATAGAGTTAGTTAGTGAAATTTTTAAACACTTTTTAGAAAAATCTATTTAAATATGACTTAATATATCCTTAATTATAGTGTTTACTCTCTATATTTAATAACTTTATAACATATTTATAATAAAAGTTATTGTATAATGATAAGTAAACTTATCTATAAGGATTTAAATCATGTATTTAAAAACCATCTACAATTATCTTATATTAGTAATTTTCATTACTACAAATTCGCTATATGCCAATAGTGCTATGAGAACTATTCAAGGTACTGATACACAAATTAGTTCAGAAATTAAAGATACTATATTTTCCATTGAAAAAGAAAGTTGTTCTGGTAATGAGCAAATACAACAAGGTACTTTAAATCATTGTATAGCTGGTTCAAAAGATACTACTAATTTAGAATTAATCAATACAAAATGTACTATAGAAAAAAGATTAACTCAAGGTACAAGTGAGTGTAATTTAGATAGATTAACTGTTGTTTTAAATGATTTATCCATAGATATTGATGAAAATGTAACATCTGATGAACTTCTAGCTACCATAGAAAAATCATATAATGGTAATGGTTCACCTGTAACTAAATTACAAGTATTAGGTGAAGCTAGTAATGATTTTAATATCTCTTTAGATTATAAAGTTAAACTCTCAAATGGTGTAACTTTAGACAAAGATGTAAAAAGTAACTACTCTCTATTTATATCTGCTTTCAATAATATAGGTCAAGGTCCATCTTCAAAATTAACTATTAATATTAAAGATGATGATTCTGAAGAAGATTCTGAAGATAACAACTCTACAAACAAAGATTCAGATAATGATGGTATCGAAGATGGTGCTGATG
>Ga0256827_10000446_pt1 | contig 25718 bp, 25 predicted proteins | sample CV84metaG_FD_185977 | JGI IMG/M metagenome (GOLD analysis project Ga0256827, IMG submission 185977) | Hydrothermal vent microbial communities from East Pacific Rise, Pacific Ocean - CV84 | ecosystem: Environmental > Aquatic > Marine > Hydrothermal vents | place: Pacific Ocean: East Pacific Rise...
GCCAAACAATCAACATTAAGCAGTAAAATACTTTCTAAGATCATTGATTCACTAGGATATACCTATGATATCGCATCCGGCAAGGAGGACTTTATACAGTATATTGGCAAAGAAGACTATTTGGCAGTCTTTACAGATGAGGCTTTTTTGGATCCTGAACAGAGAGATGCACTACGAGTATGGGATACCACATTCATCTTTACTTCTGATCCAAATGAAAGTACATTACGAGAAGATATTCATTACTACAAAGTTGACTCTTTGATGCAGAACAAGGGCATAGAAACAATTATAAAAAAAATAGAGGAGAATAGATGAGTTTTAATATTTTGATCGTGGATGATGATTTTATTAACAGAAAATTGATAAGCACCTTACTCAAAAAACATACAGATATTGTAAGCAGTATGCTGGAAGCAGAGAATGGTTCAGAGGCATTAAGTATCCTTAGGGAGAACAACAGTATCAATATGATCCTGCTTGATATTATGATGCCTATATTGGACGGGAAAGAGTTTCTCAAAATCTTCAGAGCAGACGCAGAGAACAACGCTATTCCTATCATAGTCCTCTCTACAGATGATACACAAAGGACCACCGTATTTAATTATGGAGCTGATGCTTTTCTGTTAAAGCCTATTAAAGAGGGGGAATTGATCCCCGCTATCAAGGAGTGGATCACTTAAGGGTCATCCGCACTAAAGAAGTGCGCTCTTTATGACCTCTTCTATACGTGATACACCAACGATCTCTAGATGCTTTTTGACTTCATCGGGGATCTCCTCCATATCACGTGCCAAGTTTTTCTGCGGAATAAATACACGCTTTACCCCTGCCTTATAGGCAGCAATCAACTTCTCTTTAAGTCCTCCGATAGGCAACACTTTTCCTGTCAGTGTTAACTCTCCGGTCATGGCGACCCTGTTATCTACTTTTCTATTACTCAGTATGGAGGCGATGACCGTTGCCATAGCAATCCCTGCACTGGGGCCGTCTTTGGGTGTTGCACCCTCTGGCACATGCAGATGGAGGTCATAACGCTTATAGACTTCACTGGCATCCATCACACTGGCTTCTTCTCGCTCTTTTGGACTTCGAGGAATGATACCGTTGGGTATTTCAAGTACCTGGGTGTCGATAAGGATTTTGACCACACTGCTGGCGATACGTGCAGATTCTTTCATGACATCCCCAAGGCTACCGGTAAGCTGAAGTACCCCTTTCCCTTTGATCTTTGTCGCCTCAATGGTCAGCACGTCTCCTCCTACTGCTGTCCACGCCAGCCCGTTTACGATACCAATCTGTGGCTCTTTTTCTACAGGTGATATCTCAAATACTTTCTTGTCCGCATAGCGTTTAAGATTTTTGGCCGTGATATGTGTATGCTCTATAGTCGAATCATCCAGAATTTTTCTTGCTACCTTACGCATGAGGGAAGCTATTTTCCTACGAAGGTTTCTCACACCCGGCTCACGGGTATACTCTTCAATCAACTTTCTTAGTGCCTTGTCACTTATACTAAACTCATTTTTTCTGAGCGCATGTTTCTTGAGCTCCTGTGGGATCAGGTACCTGCGTGCGATCTCAAACTTCTCATTGGGTGTGTAACTGCTTAAAAAGATAAACTCCATTCTGTCACGTAATGCAGAGGGAATACGACCCACATCATTGGCCGTTGCAATAAAGATCGCCTTGCTTAGATCAATATGAAAGTTCAGATAGTAGTCACGATAATGGGCATTTTGTTCCGGATCCAGGATCTCCAGCAGTGCTGCAGTAGGATCGCCTCTCTGGCTTCGCCCTACTTTATCGATCTCATCCAGCACAATCACAGGATCCATTTTTTTTGCTTCGACCAATCCCTGTACAATACGTCCCGGCATCGCCCCTACATAGGTACGGCGGTGACCTCTGAGCTCATTGACATCCTCAAGTCCACCTAATGCGATACGCACCAGTGGTCTCCCCAATGCAGTAGCGATAGAGTTTGCCAAAGAGGTCTTGCCTACACCCGGAGGGCCTGCAAAACAGAGGATTACTCCCCTTTCATCCTTGTTTTTCTTACCTCGTAATTCCGCCAGCTCTTTGACAGAAAAATACTCTATGATACGCTCTTTGGGTTTTTCAAGTGAATAGTGGTCTTCGTCCAGTTCCTGGGCTACTTTTTTGACATTGAGGCTCTCTTTACTAGATGCGCCAAAGGGCATCTCAAAGACCCACTCAAGATAACTCTGCACCACATTGGCATCCCCACTGTCAGGATGCATTCTGGTAAGCCTGTCAAGCTGCTTGGAGATCTCTTTATAAGCGTCCTCCTCCAAATAGGGCTTGATGTTCTCCAGTTTTCCCCTAAACTCTGCGATCTCCTCCTCTCGCTGTGTATCCGTACCAAGCTCCTGTTGTATCTCCTTAAGCTGCTCTTTGAGAAAATACTCTTTGTTCGTCTGCTCTATTTTGGTATGTACTTTTCTCTGTATCTCTTTTTGCACCTTAAGTGACTCTATCTCTGCAATGGCGATATCGATGAGCCCCAAAAGCCTGCTCTCTATATTGCTGTCCGCATACAGCTTATAGGCATCCTCCTTTTGGATCGTCAGCATGGATGAGACGAGATCTGCAATACGATAGGGCTCACTGTTCTCTTCAATCGTTTTGACGAGGTCTGCCGGGATCGTACTGTTCATCTGGGAAAGCTGCTTGATCTTGGCTCTTAACATATCCAGCAATGCAGCAATACGCGTGTCATCATAGGCACCATTTTCCACAATAGAGATAAGTGCTTTAAGTGGATTTTCACTCACCGGTTCAACGATCTGGGCACGTGCCAAGCCCTGAAAGAGTATCTTTATCCTCCCATCCGGCATCTGTACTTTACGCATGATATTGCCTACCACACCTACCACATAGAGTGATTCAAAGTTTCGCTCTCCCTCTTTCCCTGATTCTGTCGAGGAGACAAACAGTAGAGAGTTATTTTCCATTGCTTCTGTTACTGCATCAATATCCTGCTGAGATGTAAGAAAAATTGGACTGATCATAAAGGGATAAAAGAAGAACTCATCCTCCGAAATAATAGGTAAAATAGTGGGAAATTTCTCATAGTCGCTTAATTGCATATATAATCCTTTGGCTTTATAAAGATTTTAATTTATGGAAGTATAGCAAAAGGTTGATAATCCAAAGGGGGTATCAAGCAAGGAGAAACTCACTAAAATACTCCCGTATCGCCTGATTATCCATTTTTTTCTGCTCTGCACGAAGGTTATGTGCGCGTTTGTAGAAGATATATTTTTCTATAATACCAAGTCTATTGAGTTTGTCATAGATCGAAAGCAAAAAGTCTCCATTTTTATGCAGTTCCTTGTGGTGTTGAACAATAAAAAGTCTCTCTATATGTTCCACATCATCTATAGAACTTGCCTCCACCTCCGAATCCACAAAAAAAGCTATCTCTTCAGGCAAAAAGCTTGCTTCTATCTCCTCAGCAAAACGCTTGAGCAGGATATTGATTTCTTTACTCTGTTCGAAATTATAATCTGCATTTCTCAGGTAGCGATAGAGCTTTGGTTTACTTTTTCTCCAGTTGTACAGGGTATTGATCTGCACTTCAAAGTTTTGTGATATCTCTTTGTTGCTTAACACGGTTTCTCCTTTAGTCTATTCTCATCAATGATAGAGTAGGTGGCAGTGGCAAATGCTACCAGTGTATCCTTGGCAAAGATCTCTATGGTTGTAAAAGCTGTTCTTTTGGTACGGTTGACCACTTTTGCTTCAGCGGTGAGGATCTCTCCTTTGGCAGGCTTGAGGTAGTTGATCTTGAGCTCAATCGTCACACTTGTAAACCCTTTATCCAGCTGTGAGATCACAGCATACCAGCCACAATGGTCTGCCAGTGTAGCGATCGCACCCCCATGTACCACACCCAAGTGCTGGGTGTGGTGAGGCCGTATCTCAAATGCCAGCTGCGCATAGCCATCCCCTAGGTCCATCAACTCTCCACCGATATACTCCAAAAATCCAATATCCTCAGGAAGCAGGTCACTAAACTGCATCTTTGACCATCACCCCATCTGCTTCCAGTATCCCGATAGCTTTTTCGATATCTGTTTCTGCTACTTTGATGATGAATGCACCGATATCATGGCTGTTTACCGTATAGGTATAGTGTATATCTATCTCTTGAAGTAGCGATATTACCCTGTTGAAACAGCCTACTTTGTCCAGTATCTCCACAACGATCACCGGTGTGATCTTGACCGATATCCCCTTCTCATCTAAAATCTTTTTGGTGTTGGCTGCATTATTGGTGACCATACGGAGTATGCCAAAGTCGCCTGCCTCTACCAGATTGATCGTTTCGATCGAGACTTTGGCATCTGCCAGGATCTGTGTGATCTCATGCAGCCTACCAGTTTGATTCTCTAAAAAAATAGAGAGTTGCTCTACACGTTTACTCATTTTATTTCCTTTTATCTATCACTCTTACAGCCTTACCCATACTTCTCTCTATCGTTCTGGGTTCTACCAGTTTGACATTGGCATTGATATAAAGATTGTTCAGCAGGCTGGCCTGGATCTCTTTTTTGATCCGCTCCATCTCCCCTACACTGTCTGTCATGATATCATCACTGACCTCTACCTGTATCTCCAGTTTATCCAGGTGTCCTTTTTTATCTGCTATGATCTGGTAGTTCAGGGTCACACCCTCCGCATTGGCGATGACATGCTCCACCTGTGAAGGGTAGATATTGACCCCATTGACGATAAGCATATCATCAGCACGTCCTACAATGCTCTCCATTCTGGCATGGGTTCTTCCACACTTACATGGCTCTTTGATGATAGAAGTAATATCCCCAGTTCTATAACGGATAATAGGCAATGCCTGTTTGGTCAATGTGGTGATAACAAGCTCCCCTCGCTCCCCCTCCGGTACAGGCTCACCGGTCTTTGGATCAATGATTTCAGCCAGAAAGTGGTCTTCAAAGATATGCAGCAGCTCACTATGCTCACAGCTACAGCTTACGCCCGGCCCTATGATCTCAGAGAGTCCATACACTTCATGGTATTGGATCCCCCATGCTTTAGCAACTTCTGCCTTGAGACCGGGACTTGTCGGCTCTGCACCAAAGATACCCGCCTTAAGTTTGTAGTCCTTTTTGAAGTCACTGCCTGCCTTGGCTGCCACCTCAGCCATATGCAGTGCAAAGGAGGGCGTACATGCCAGTACCGTCGCTCCAAAATCACGCATCAGCATCAACTGTCTATCCGTAAAGCCACCACTGGCTGGCACCACAGTCGCGCCTACATGCTCCGCACCATAGTGAAAACCAAGCCCACCGGTAAAGAGCCCATAGCCGTAACCGTTATGTACCACATCATTGGCATCGGTACCGCTCATGGTATAGACCCGCGCCATCACTTCACCCCAGACATCCATATCATTTTGGTTGTACCCTACGACCGTCGGTTTGCCTGTGGTCCCGCTGGAGCTATGCACTCTCACCACCTCTGTCATCGGCACACAAAAAAGCCCGAAAGGATAGTGATCTCTAAGATCCTGTTTTTTGGTAAAGGGGAGTTTTTTCACATCCTCTATACTTTTGATATCCTCTGGAAGGATACCCAGTTCATCAAATTTCTTTTGATAAAATGGGTTAATCGCATACACTCTATTCGCCGTCTCTCTCAGTCTTGCTACCTGTGTCTCCTCTATCACCTCTCTTGGGGCACTCTCCGCCTTGCTCCATATCATACTTCTTCCTCCTTTTCTATTTTGCTTTCTTATAGATTTTTTGCGTATGCCATCGCCCTGTCAAGGATCTCAAGATTCTGCTGTGCTACTTTGGCATTCATCTGCGTAATCGCTTGCTTGACCTCTTCTACCGAGAAGGGAAAGTTCTTGACCTTTGCCAGTGCGACACCCAGCATAAAAACATTGAGTCCCTGAATTGGAAACTCATTGTTCAGGGCTTTGGCATTGGCATCGACCCATGTAACCTCAAAAGGAAGTACAGGAAACGCCTCTTTCGCATTACTGATTACGCTTGCTCCCTGCTTGAGCAGATGCAGGTTTCGCAATGCCTCATTGGCATCCAGTCCAATAATCAGATCTGCCTGACCATTGTCAATGACGGGGTTGCTAAAATCCCCTACTTTGATATCACAGCTGACTGCACCACCCCTCTGACTCATCCCATGATTTTCAGTACCTAAAAAAGGGATATCTCTATTTCCGGCACAAAGAGCCAATACTTTGACAAGAAATACCACACCTTGACCACCAAAACCGGCTATGACTACCTGATATTTCATGACTCACCTTTTGTTTTCTTCTTATCTACGATAAATGCATCCGTTGGACAGATCACATCCAGACAGCCTCCACAGCCCGCACAAAGGAAAGGATCGATCTCGATCTTGCCCTCGGCATTATACGCCATAGGAGGACATTTATAGACGGTTGTACACTGGTCACACGCCACACAAAGCTCAGGATCCACCTCTGCAAAGATACCCGGTACCCAGTCATCCTTGCGTTCATTGTCCAAGATACAGAACTGTCTGACTCGCACGACTAGCGGACCTACCTGTTCAGGAGACTCAAACTGTGTTTTAACTGTTTTCATAAAGTCGATGTTGTCCTGCATCTCATGGCTATAGGTATGCTGCATACATGCGATACCCATCCCTTCTACGATCTTTCCGATATCGATCGCCTGATGGAAACGCTCCGGCGTTGGCTGTCTGCCTGTCATCGCGATCGTAGAGTTATCCAGAATCACCAAGATGAATTTATGCCCCTGATAGACTGCATTGAGCAGCGGTGGTATACCGGAATGAAAGAAAGTACCGTCACCGATTGTTGCCACCACAGTCTTGTCAGGATCTGCCAATGCAAAACCACTTGCCATAGAGACACTCGCTCCCATACAGAGAATCGAGTCGATCGCCCCCTGGGAGAGTGCCAGCGTGTAGCAGCCGATATCCGAAGGGTAGATCGACTTTTTCTTTCTAAATACCTTCATGATCGCATAATAGATATCACGGTGCGGGCACCCTGGGCAGAGTGCCGGTGGTCGTGCCGGTACCTCAAAGCCCAGATCAAGCTTGGGTACCTCGTAGATGTTGTTTCCATTATAAAAGCCCATAGATTGGAAAGCTTTGAGGATATGCTCTTTCTTCATCTCATCAATCAGGTGCATCGTACCGGTGTTCTTACCATAGAGCTTGGGATGGGTGAGCTGCTCCTCAACACAAGGATAAGGCTCCTCTATGACCAATACCTGTTCATACTTCTCGAACTGTTCTCTGATCTTGGCTTCAGGAAGCGGATAGGGCATTTTGATCTTGACGATATCCGCTTTAAGATTCAGATCATCCAGTGTTTCTCGAGCAAAGGCATACCCTGTACCAGAAGTAAGTATCAGGAGTTTACCTCCTTTGCACTGAGCAAACTCTGGAGTCAACAGCTCCTCCCAGTTGTACTGCTTGATCGCTTCGACACGATCAAGTACTTCGTGCCCCTGTCTCAGTCTGCCGTCACGAGGCACACCTGCCCAGCGGCTCACTTCTCGGATAAACTTTCCCTCGTTTGGTTTGAAGTTGGTTTCGGCATCCATTTCGATGATCTCTCGGGCATGACACACACGCATTACCGGACGCATCATGACGGGCACTTGGAATTTTTCTGAGAGTGCTACTCCCTGCTTGACCATATCATAGGCATCCTGCGGTGTGGCAGGATCGAGTACAGGGATACGGGCAAACTTGGCAAAGACCCTACTGTCCTGCTCTGTCTGGGAGGAGTGAAATCCCGGATCATCCGCAGCGATGAGTAGCATACCGCCTAGATTGCCGATATAGCTGGCTGACATCAGGGCATCAGAGGCGACATTGAGTCCCACCTGTTTCATCGTCGCACAGGTACGCTTGCCAGCGATCGCACCGGCATAGGCAACCTCGAAGCCTACCTTTTCATTGGTACCCCATTCTGCATAGATCGGAAGTTCCAGCTGATTTTTGATCTTCTGTACCACGCTTAGTATCTCACTGGATGGTGTACCCGGATATCCCGATACCATATCGACATTGGCATGCACCAAGCCCCAGGCGATCGCATCATTACCCATCAATGTCTGTTTCATTCACACTCCTTGACTTATAGTGCTATTATTCTATCTAGACTTATCTTAATGGATAACAATTATTGAAAGAATATATTTTTATGACTGAGAAATAATAATAGTTGGTAACATTTTAACTATATTACCAACGTAGTAAAAATAAAAGAAGTTTAATGCAATTCCACCAGTTTTTTCAGGTGTTCATCTATCCTTTTGAGTACGAGTTCTCTCTCTTTTTCCGCACTGATAACGGTCAGCAGACCCTTGTCGGCATAAAATTTCTCTATCTTTCCTATTAGCGCCTCATAGGTCTCATACTTATGTTCAAAAAGTGCCTTCTCCTCTTCGGTAGCATTTTCAGAAAGTATCCTCTCTCTGGCCACCTTTTTGCTCACTTTCAGTTCAACCACAGAGACAAGCTCTATCTCTTTATCGTTCAGCAGTGTGTCACCCAATATTTTCATCTGGTTGAGTCCTCTGGGGAAGCCATCCATCAGCACGATATCCTTAGGTGACTTTTTGATATGGGCAAAGACCTCATACAAAATAACATCACCGGGTACAAGATCCCCTTTCTCCACATATTTCTGAACGATCTTGCCCATCGTTGTACCTCGCTTGATCTCGTCACCTAGGATCTCACCAATATGGATACTGTGGATATCCTCGGCATGCATGGCGTTGATCTTGTCGCTATATGTTGATTTCCCTGAACCTGGTGCGCCTATCATAAATATCAATTTTTTTGGCATTTTTTCCTCCATAATCTACTTTCCAAATTATAACCTAAATTCCCCTGAACTATGCATTATTGTTGCAAAATAGTCTATTATTACCTTTAGGGGTGTAACTTAGTCCTGACATAGTATAATGTCAAAAATAGCACAATGGACGGATCATGAACCACACTTTACCTCTCATTAATGATTTTCGCTCCCTTGTGCTTCAAAAACAGCCCCTGATTGATGTAAGAGCCCCGATAGAGTTTGCCAAAGGTGCCTTTCCAAACAGTATCAATCTCCCCCTTATGAGCGATGAAGAGCGACACCTTGTCGGCAAACGCTATAAAGAAGCAGGCAATGAGAAGGCTGTAGAACTAGGACATCAGTTGGTTGGCGGCGAGACCAAGGCACAGAGAGTCCAAGCATGGCTCACCCATATCCAGCAAGAACCCCGGAGCTATCTCTACTGCTTCCGCGGAGGGCAGCGCTCCCAGATCTCACAGCAGTGGATCGCAGACGCAGGGATCACGATTTCCCGGCTCGAAGGTGGATATAAAGCCTTCCGTACCTACCTCATCGAGCAGCTGGATACACTCACACAAAACAAGCAAATGAAGATCATCGGCGGTCATACAGGCTCTGGTAAAACACTTCTACTCAAAAAGATCCAAGCAAGTGTTGATCTCGAAGGGATCGCCCACCATCGTGGTTCCTCTTTTGGTCGCTTTGCCTCCCCACAACCTACACAGATCGATTTTGAGAATAGCCTTGCCTATGCGTTGATCACACATGATGAGACACAGTACAGGCACCTCATCCTCGAAGATGAGAGTCGCAATATCGGACAGTGTTATCTCCCGCATGCTTTTTTCGCACAGATGGGCACCAGTCCGGTGATCCTGCTGGATACCCCGATCGAAGCGCGTATCGAGATTACTTATGATGAGTATATCATCCAATCTCAGGCAGAGTACGCCACTGCACTACAAGCCGGCACCACCACCCACCCATGGATCGACACCATGCAACACAACTTCAAGCGCATACAAAAAAGACTGGGAAATGAAGGATATACAAAACTCACCACCCTCCTGGATGAGGCATGGCAGCACCAACAATCCACCAATGATCCTACCCGACACAAAGTTTGGATCAGAGAACTCCTGGAAAAATACTACGATCCCATGTACACCTACCAGATCGAACAAAAACGAGAACGGGTCATCTTCAGCGGAAATGAGACAGAGATTTTAGACTATTTAGAAAAGACCTGTTGACAGTCTAATATAGAGAGAGAAAGTATTTGGAGAAGATCAATATATCTGAAATCTACAGAAACCTGCCGATGCAAGTTTCTGAGCTATGGATCTCCCGCAGCCCTAGTGGGAGACAAAAGTAGGTATCGTTGTATGCTTAAGAAGGTAGGCTGCAGAGCCGCCCAGCATGATCTCTTTGAATCCTTTTCTACCGTATGCTCCTGCCACGATCAAATCATATTCGCCAGCGATAGCATTGTTCAGCAGTGCTTCACCCGGAATAAATGTGGTCTTGACCAATTCGAAATCTACTGCTATCCCATGTACCGCAAGATATGCTTTGAGGTCTTTTATTGCCTCTAGGCCTTTCGTAGTATAGGCTTCTGATGATATGATCTTTACCTTCTTTGCTTTTTTTAACAAAGGGATGGCTTCCGATATGGCTCTTGAAGCCTCCGGAGAGTTATTCCATCCTATAAGAATTTTATCCATCTTCAGGCTTGTCAAGGCTCGAGGAATGACAAATACTGGTTTACCACTACAGGTAACAGAGGCCTCGAAAGTTTCTGCAGATGAGCCTTCTGGCGGTGTTGCAGCAATCACCATATCACAAAATTTTGACTGCTGGCATACCAGATCGCTTCTTTTCCCATGCTTCACAACTCTTGTTGCCGTTGCTTTTCCTTCTATGGGCGTATCGCTTATAGTGATATCCAACTCTTTACAGATCCGCTCAAACAGTACAGCTTCTTTAGAGCTATGGTTTTCCCTATAGGCGGCAAGCCCATCAAGCAACTCATCTCTCAGTGGTGTACCCAACAGTGTTATTTCATTTTTGATAAAATTATCTACATCCATAGTGTGCTCAGAGCTCAGTATTTCCAAATGGGTATTGAAAAATTTCGATACCATCAAGGCACCTCTGATTCTCTCTTCCAGTCTACCCCCATCGCCGATGGGAAAAAACATTTTTTTGGGTAACATATACCATCTCCTTCAATCTATATATACCAGCATAATTGCAACGCGACAATAACATGCCTCTATTCTAGCACAGGCACTTATCATATATCCTGAAGCTCATATAATCAAGGGGACCGGTGATATTTCGACACCTATTTAGACAGGAGAAGAAACACCATACCCTTTAAAGTTTTTGGCCTCATGACATAACTAAAGTCTCCACTTCTTCTTATTTCTGCATTACAGATTAACTCTCCATTAAAAAACATTTGCTACACTCATCCCAACAAGGATCAAACATGAAAAAACACACACTATTATTTGTACTTCTGCTCACTATCAGCCTACATGCCAAACTCAACATCATCTCCAGTATCCTGCCCGAACAGACCTTTATCCAAGCAATCGGGGGAGACAAAGTCTCTGTCTCTCTCATGGTCAAGCCGGGAAACTCTCCGCATACCTATGAGCCTAAACCCTCACAAATGAAAGATATCTCCCATGCCGATCTCTATTTAGCGATTGGTGTAGAGTTTGAAAAAGTATGGCTACCCCGCTTTAGCAGTCAGAACAGCCAGATGAAAGTCATGGATATCTCTGAAGGTGTCGAGAAGCTTACTATCACAGGAGGGCATGAGAAAAAAGGAGAGCAGCATGATCCCCACATCTGGACCAGTCCTGCCAATGTAAAGATCATCGCCAAAAATATTCTTGCTGCGCTGACACAGGCTGATAGTGCCCATGCCGTCTATTATCAGAAACGCTACGAGGCTTTGATAGCAGAGGTAGAGCAGACAGATCAAATCATCACCGGGCTACTCAGTACCTTGGCAAAAGAGAAACGTGCGTTTATTGTTTTTCATCCCTCCTGGGGATATTTTGCCAAACAGTATGGACTGAGACAGACACCTATCGAGATCGGTGGTAAGGCCCCCAAGCCCCATGCCGTACAGGAACTCATCAAGCACGCACGAGAGCTAAAGATAAGGACGATCCTCACCTCCCCTGAGTTTTCGGATGCCATAGCCAAACAGATCGCCTCCGAACTGGGAGTCAAAGTACTCAAAATCAGTCCTCTGGCTCCGGACTGGTCTGCCAACCTGATCAGACTGGCAAAAGCGATTTCTGCTAAGTAGTATTGTTTCCAAAATGTAACAAAAAGTACAAAGATAAATCATTTTTATTGATTCTAACGTTCAATAGACTAAATATAAAAATAAACAAGCTATACTTTTTCATTATATTTTCTTGAGGAGGAAAAACTATGAAAAAACTACTTCAGATCATTGCAGTGGGCTTTGCCCTGTTCAGCACAACACTTACCGCAGGTGACACGATTAAAATCGGCGCAATCGTAGCCGCTACGGGACCGGCATCCTTTTTGGGTGATCCGGAACTCAAAACACTCAAGCACTATACCGAGAAGATCAATGCCGCCGGCGGCATCAATGGGAAAAAGCTTGAATTGGTCGCCTATGATACAGGCGCCAATCCCAAAAAAGCCGTGACCTTTACCAAAAGACTGCTGCACAAAGATGGTGTGGTAGCGATCATTGGCCCCTCCACCAGTGGAGAGACTATGGCGATCATCCCTATGATGGAAAAAGCAGAGGTGCCCTTGGTCTCCATGGCAGGCGCTGTTGCCATCATCAATCCGGTCAAAAAGTATATCTTCAAGATCGTTGCTACAGACAGAATGGCTTGTCAGCGTATCATGCAAGATCTCAAAGACCGTAAATTGACCAATCTGGCACTGATCTCAGGTAGTGGCGGGTTTGGAAAATCTATGAGAAAGCAGTGCAAAGAGGTAGCACCTGAGTATGGTATAAAAATCGTAGCAGATGAGACTTACGGTAAAAAAGATACCGATATGACTGCACAGCTGCTCAAGATCAAAAACACAGCTGATGTACAGGCCGTACTTAATCCGGGCTTCGGACAGGGGCCAGCGATCGTTACCAAGAATTTCGCACAGCTCAAGCTTACACAGCCACTCTATCAGTCTCATGGTGTAGCTTCTAAAAAGTATATCGAGATCGCTGGCGCTGCTGCCGAAGGCGTGAGACTGGTTTCTCCTCCTGTGGTAGTCGCTGACAAGTTAGATGACAGTCACCCTATCAAAAAAACAGCACTGGCTTACAAAAATGAGTATGAAAAAAGTACTGGTTCACAGGTATCCAGCTTCGGCGGTCATGCCTATGATGCCCTGTATGTCATCACAAATGCTATCAAAGCAGCAGGCTCAGAAGATCCCAAAAAGATCAGAGATGAGATCGAAAAAACAAAAAATTTCGCGGGTGTGGATGGCATGGTCACTATGGGTGCAGAGGATCATCTAGGTCTTGACACCAAATCAGGCATGGTGCTTCTGGATATCAAAGGTGGTGACTGGACGATCGTCAAGTAAGCCTATATGACAGAGCTCTTTGCCTTTTTACTCTCCGGTATCACTGTCGGATTTGTCTATGCCCTTGTAGGCATGGGCTTTACCGTCATCTACAACTCCAGCGGCATTATCAACTTTGCCCAGGGTGAGTTTGTGATGGCAGGTGGTATGAGCATGGTCTTTATCCTGGCTGCCGGTGTACCTCTGGTACCTGCTTTTGCTCTGGCTATTCTCCTGACTGCACTGCTGGGCATCCTTCTATGGAAACTCACTGATCTCTCCAAAGACAGTTCACAAGTCTCACTCATCATCCTCACCCTTGGATTTGCAATTTTTCTACGTGGTCTGGCTGAAGTGGTTTTTGACAAGGAGCTACACACCATTCCCTCTTTTGTCGGGGATGGTTCTTTGGAACTCTATGGCGCCATACTAAGCTATCAGTCACTACTGATCATTGCTGTATCTATACTGATCGTCATCGTACTCTGGCTCTTTTTCAAAAAAACAACACTTGGCAAGGCAATGATCGCTGCTTCAGATAATGTTGAGGCAGCCAAGCTCATGGGTATCAATATCAAACGTATCCTGATGCTCAACTTTGCCATCTCTGCCTCTATCGCAGCGATCGGAGGGGTACTGCTCACCCCTATCACTTCCACCAATTACGAAGTAGGCATCATGCTGGGGCTCAAAGGCTTTGCTGCTGCGATTATTGGGGGGTTGAGCAATCCTTTCGGCGCGGTACTGGGAGGACTGATACTAGGGATCATGGAGGTATTGGTCGCTGGCTACCTCTCCTCTGAGTATAAGGATGCTGTGGCATTTGTCATTATGCTGGCGATCCTTTTCTTCCGCCCAGGCGGGATATTTTCCAACCTCAAAGCACAGAGAGTCTAGTCCATGAAAACATTGAAACTTTCCAGATCACTGATCATTTTGGCAGTCATTCTTATCCTCATTCCCTTTTTTATGAGCAATGATTTCTACTATGAGATCGTTATTGTAGCTCTGTTCAACTCTATGATCGTGATCGGCCTCAATCTATTGATGGGCTATGCTGGTCAGATCTCTCTGGCACATGGTGCATTTGCAGGACTGGGAGGGTATATATCGGCAGTATTGGTTGGGCACTTTGGGCTGCCCCCTCTGGTTTCTATTGGTTCCGCACTGGTATTTATGGCACTTTTTGCCTATATCATCTCCAAACCCATACTTAAACTCTCAGGGCATTATTTGGCTATGGCAACACTGGGCATCGGTGTCATTATCACGATCATTCTCAACAGCGAAGAGGAGTTGACAGGCGGGGCTGACGGCATGAGTGTGGAGAGCCTGACACTGTTTGGATTTGAGCTGTCTGAGAGCTGGCAGTGGTATCTTCTGGCTGCACTGCTACTGCTCTTTATCCTCTGGCTTATAGAGAATCTGATCGACTCACCCTTGGGCAGGATATTGCGAAGCATCCATGATTCAGAAAAGGCCTCCAGCAGTGTCGGTGTCGATGTCTCCCACTACAAAAGTATCGTCTTTGTGATCTCTGTGGTTATCGCTACACTGGCAGGCAGTCTGTATGCTTTTTTCTCAGGCTTCATCTCTCCGCAGGAAGCAAGCTTCAACCACTCTATCGAACTGGTGGTCATGGTGGTGTTGGGAGGTATGGGTAGACTGTATGGTGCGGTGGTCGGTGCCTTTATCCTGACTGCACTGCCCCAACTCCTCACCTCATTTGAAGAGTACCAAACATTGATCTATGGATCCATCATTATCCTTGTAATGATCTTTATGCCCAAAGGCGTTATCTCGCTCTTTGACAGGTTTGATATGGGGAGTCATCATGCTAAAAGCTGAATACCTCACCAAACGCTTCGGTGGTGTGACTGCCGTTGATGACTTTAGTTTCAGGGTCAAAAAGGGTACAATCCACGCCATCATAGGGCCAAATGGTGCAGGTAAAACAACCTTAGTCAACATGATTACAGGTGTCTACAGCTGTGACGAGGGAACGGTTTGGTTAGACGGTGCCGATATCACCAATACTGCAACAGACCAACTGGTCTATCGTGGGGTCTGCCGCACCTTTCAGCATCTGGAAGTCTGTGGCAACATGACTGCACTGGAAAATATCCTACTTGGCTTTGACCGCTATATGACTAAAAATCTGATGCAAGTCTGCTTCCGATCCAAACGGGTACGCGAAGATGAAGCGCGCTATACCCAAAGAGCGCTACACTTGCTCGATCTTATCGGGATAGCCTCTCATGCACACACCAAGGTCAAAAACCTCTCCTACGGTATACTCAAAAAACTGGAGATCATCCGTGCACTTGCCACCTCACCTGAGCTCATACTGTTAGATGAGCCTGTCGCTGGGCTCAACCCCAAAGAGACCGCGGAAGTGGCTGCATTGATACGCACACTGACCAAAGACGAAGTCACCATCATCCTGATCGAACATGATATGCGTATGGTCATGGAGCTCTCAGACTATATCACTGTCATGAATTTCGGGAAGAAACTGGCAGAAGGCACCCCAAAAGAGATCAGGGATAACCCTGAGGTCATCAAAGCCTATCTGGGAAGTGGGAGTTTCTAATGCATACCATACTTGAGATCAAAAACCTAAGTTGCCACTATGACAAGATCATCGCACTCTCTGATGTCTCACTCACGATAAAGAGGGGGGAGATCGTCTCATTGATCGGTGCCAATGGTGCGGGAAAAACCACCTTGCTTCGTACCATTAGTGGACTCAACCATGCCTCTTCGGGTTCTATACAGTTTGATAGCACTTCAATCACCAAGAGTCCCTCAGACCAAAGGGTACGCATGGGTATCGCACAGGTACCGGAAGGTAGAGGGCTCTTCTCGGTACTGAGTGTCGAGGACAATATCCTTCTGGGTGCGTATACCCGAAAAGATACTGAAGTGCAGCAGGACCTGGAGGGTATCTATCAGAAGTTTCCTGTCCTGAGGGAGAAAAAAACACACTACGCAGGCACACTCTCCGGAGGGCAGCAGCAGATGGTTGCCGTGGGAAGGGCATTGATGAGTCGTCCCAAACTTTTACTACTGGATGAACCTAGTATGGGCTTGGCACCCGTGATCGTAGAAGATATCTTCTCTGCTATCCTAGAGTTAAGGGATCAAGGGGTCACTGTCTTTCTCGTAGAACAAAATGCCTTTCTCGCACTGGAGCACTCCGACAGAACTTATGTGCTGGAAAATGGCAGTGTCGTATCAGAGGGAAAATCCAAAGAGATGCTACATGACGAGCGTATTATCGAGGCTTATTTGGGAAGATAGCAAGGCTATTGTTTTTTGCTCTTTTTCTTTTTCTGTGGAGCATTTCTCTCTCTATAGAATGCAGCAGCCTTATGTTTGCCACGTTTTTCATAATAGACTGCCAAAGCTTCATTGCGTGTATGCTGTATCTCTTTGGCTGCTTTGCGCATTTTTTGTACCTTGGCATGGTATTTCCTCAATAGAGGATTTTCGGTAAAGGCTATCGCTTCCTCTTCAAACTGCTTACCCAAGCTTTCTCCGCTTCCTTTTGATTTAAAGCGAAAGAACAGTGTTCTGAGTCTAAGGAACCAAGCCTGATCTACCCTTCTGCCATCAGGATAGTCTATGATGTAGGCTTCTGCATAGTAGCGCGCCAAAAGATACTCTTTCTGCTTAATGTGTGCCTGAGAAAGCTTCAGCATCATAGCGGGTAGCTTATCTGAATCAGGACTTTTGCCTCGGTAGTCTAGATAGAGATTGTCTGCATACTCCAGTTCATGTTGTCTGATCGCTTCACTCATGGTAAGTTTTTTGGTTACTTTTGATTTCTTTGTGGCGATGAGTGTATCCAGTGGCATACTTTTTTGGCAACCCGTGGTACAGAGCAATGCAATACCTATAGCAACACAAAGATATCCTGCTCTTTTATGCGGCATACTGATTCCTGGCAAACTTGTCTCGATGTACAATATCTAAGTGAATCCTGTTTATCACGCTATTCATTCCTGGACTTTAATTTCTATGGGTCGTATTATAGCACAAAACTTATCTCAATAAATTGCTTCCGGGCTATCTTCTGTTACCTTTCTTTAGCTATAATTAAACTACCATTAAGGTTCAGATCCTTAACCACAGGAACCTGTAGATAAACCTGGTGGTATACTAGGAAAAAAGGATAAACGATGAACAGAAGTATCGTAGGAAGACATTTTGAACTAACAGAGCCAATCAAAGAGTATATCAATGGTGCATTGGATGGACTAGGTAAATACAACCTTGAGATCATCTCCGCAGCAGTTATTATTTCAGGGGATACCAAAAATGGGAAAAAAGGCTTTAGCGTCGAATTTGTTGTCAACCTCAAAGGAAAACATACCGTCGTCATCACCCAAAAAGATAAAGATGTCTATGCCGCTGTAGACCTTGCAGCTGAAAGAGTCAAAAAGAATCTCAGAAGGCATTCAGACAAAATAAAAGACCACAGCCATATCAGTCTCAAGGAGCTTGGAAGCGAAGCCGAAGCAGTCTCAGAGCAGTTGAATAACGAAGATGTTAATCCGGAGGTCGTTCCTATGGATCTGGAACTTCACAAGCCTATGGATTTTGATGAAGTGATCACACTGCTACGTACAGATACCAAACAGCAGTTTCATGTATTTAATGACAATGAAGGCACTATGCGTGTCATGTATAAAAGAGCCGACGGTAAATTCGGGCTCTATTGATCCCTACAGGTGGGCACTTTGCCCGCCTCACATCTTATTCCTCATTTTTCATTCGCAATTTAGCATACCTAACAATCTCCTCATCTTCTCCCATATCCAGCCACTTAAACCGCTGTCCACTCTGTATCGTGCCATCAAGAATATCCCCACTGTCACGGAACTTGAGATCGAGCTTGGCGATATCAAAGCCATTGGTCGTCTGTGTAAACTGTTCCAACCTGGCATTATTCTCTCTATTTGAATAGAGATAACACCAGCTTTTGAGACCATTACGTCCTACTCTACCTCTAAGCTGATGCAGTGTTGCCAGCCCCAGACGTTCTGCCCCTACGATGACGATCAAGGTAAGTCGCGGCAGAGAGATACCTACTTCTACAACTGTGGTAGCCAACAAGATATTGCCCTGCTCTCTAAATGCCAGTAGCACCTCCTCCTTCTCTTTGTCTTTTCCATGGGTGACATACACCTCTTCAAATCGCTTTTCCCAAAAACCTCTGGCTTCCTCCAGTGACTGATAGGGCACTTCAGCACTCTCCTCTACCAGAGGATAGATAATGAGAACTTGATGCTGTTGGGCAATCTCTTTCTTGACATGCTCCAGTAGCTCCGGAAAATCAGACTTGCCGATCATCTGCGTGAGAACCTCTCGCTCAAAAGGGGTAGTGGTGATCAGACTTACATCCAACAACGCACTCTCCATCATCGCCTGGGTACGAGGGATAGGTGTGGCAGAAAATTGTAAAAAATGGGGCTTGTGTTCCCCTGTACTCACCAAGGCTTCCAGCCCTGCACGCTGCTTGGTACCGAAACGATGCTGCTCATCCACCATCACCAGTGATGCTTCCGGAAGATCCTCCTTGTAGAGAAGCGCATGGGTACCGATGATGAAGTCTGCCTCTGTATAGTCTCCCTCCTCTTTGCTCTGCATGACCAGAGCAATATGGATCTCTGATGGCAGATGTTTCACCGCCTCTTCATAGAGTTGAAGTGCCAGCAATGAAGTAGGTGCCATAAGGATACTCTTGTATGGCAGTGCCATCATCACGGAAGCGAGGATCACCATAGTCTTGCCAGATCCCACATCACCAACTACCATCCTCTTAGCAGCCTTATCTTCTCTAGAGAGATCGACCTGTATCTGGGAGATCACTGACTGTTGTTCTGCAGTGAGTCTAAAGGGTAGGTATTTCACAAAAGAGCGGATATCCCCGTCCAGAGCTCTGATCGCAGGAAAATCCACACGTTTACCTCTGAGTTTCCGTAGGTGATTATAGGCTTCGATAAATTTGAGCTTTTGTATCATCTCTGCTCTGAGTGTGCCCTCTAGATAAATCTCACTCAACTCCTTGGGAAAATGCAGATGCATCAGTGCTGCCACCTCTGCACTGTCTAGCCCCTCATTATAGAGATTTCTCTCTGTCACATAGGTGCTGATCAGCTCCATGATCTCAGACTGTTTGAGTGTGGTTCTGTATTTGGGGATGATCCTGCCTATCTCTTTGATAGATTTGGGTTGAGACATTTGGAGATAGCCATTATACTGCTCCAGCTTTCCTTGAATCGTGTGCTTGCTCCCTTTGCTAAAAAGCTGATAATGATAAGGGGTCACACGAAAGAACATCGAAGAGAGCCGCTTGCCGAACTTTGGTAATATAAAAGTCACCCGAAGTTTGCCCGAAACACTAGCAACGCCATCCACCTCCGCCTCAAGCGTGCAGACCTTTCCGATCTCCAAAGTAGAGGAGAGCGTAGTGTCATTGTAGGAAGTTGGCACGATCAATGCTAGATCGAGCAGTGTATTGATCTTTAGTTTTGTAAAGAGCTCTTTTGCATTTTCCATAGAGTATTATACATATTTTTCACGTTTAGTGGCAAAAAACTGTCATATTGTCATATTTTTTCTAGATTCATAAAATGGAGCTGTTGGTAACTTTTGCGTAATGCTGAAACTTCATCTGCCAGATCTTCGGGTCTATCAGACCTCAGTGCTTTTGCCAGCAGTTGTGCAATTTTGGGAATATCCTCAACCGTTACTCCCCAGCGAACGATCTCTGAAGTTCCGATCCTGAGTCCATTTAACTCTCCCTCTATAGGTTCAATCGGCAAACCGATACCACAAGTCAAAAAGCCTGCTTGACGCAACCTGGCTGATGATGAATGTCCTCCTCCAAACGGCTTGGCAAGCACAGCAAACTGATGTGATTGCGTATAGCCTCTCTCTTTGCCAAAAACCGGAATACCCTCTTGCTCCAACTCCTGAGCAAACCTCTGTGCTGTAGCGATCATGGCTTTAGCATAGGCAGTTCCGTGATCTTTCCAGTCAAGCATCGTCAGAGCCAATGCAGCTGATTTTCCCGCATCAAAGTTGGCAGTCATACCAGGAAAGGCAATGGCTTCTAGTTTTTTTGCCAATGCAGCGTCATTACTCACGATGAGTCCACCAGCAGGCCCACCCAGACTCTTGTAGGTACTCATGGTCATGATATGTGCACCATCCTCTAGAGGGTTTGGCCAGCTGCCTCCTGCAATGATCCCACACTGATGTGCCGCATCAAATAGAAGCTTGGCACCCACTTCATCAGCTACCTTTCTCGCATTACGTACATCATGAGGGAAGAGATTAAGACTTCCACCAATAGTAATCAGTTTGGGCTTAACCTTTTTTGCCAGTACCCTGAGTGCCTCGATATCGATGGTGTAGTTGGTAGCATCGACAGGAGCATGGTGTATTGTGAGTCCATAGAGACCGGCACATCCAGCTTCATGGTGTGTCACATGTCCACCAATCGAAGGGGGAGGAGCAATGATCACATCTCCAGGCCTACAGGTTGCCATAAACGCATATAGATTGGAAATTGCCCCTGAAGGTACACGTATCTCTGCATAACTCGCTTTGAATATCTCGGCACAAAGCTCCGCTGTGATAACTTCTATCTCTTCGATAGCTTCCAACCCAGTTTCATATTTATCTTTTGGATATCCCAGTGATGGACGAGAAGAGAGCCCAGAAGCCAATATCTCCTCCGCACGGGGATTCATAACATTCGCAGCAGGGTCGAGATTGAAACATTCCTCTTCATGGATCTGTCGGTTCTGATCACTCAGTGACCAGAGCTGTTTGCGTACTTCCTTTGTTGTATTATTTGCTATTTTCTCAGAAATATCCTTAGTAAACTGTTCTGTTTTTTCTGGAATCCATTCCCTACTTTTCAATCTCGACATAACGCTCTCCTCTTGTATTGATCAATTGTGATTCATTAGTCAACCCTGAAAAACCCACCTCAAAGCAGACCAACCCATTCTATACCCACTATTCTACCACAACCTATAAAATATTAGAGACTTTGGTACCATACTCATACTTTTTATGGTCTTTACCTTTAGCAATCTTGTGCAAGTGACAAATCATCTTAATAGCCAGTCTCTTAACTGAGAGTGGAAGAGGTTGGGTTGTGGGGTTTTTAAGGGTGACTACTTATTTTGAGTTTTACAAAGAGGGCTTTATTATTTTCCATGAAGTATTATACAGTGATTTCAACTGAAGGTATAAAAATATGTCATATTTCGAGAAGCTATACCAACACTTTGTAAAAATCCTGCGTTGGTTCAACTTCCAGTCTAAGTGCTTTTTTACTGACAGGGTGGATTATATTTAACCTATACGCATGTAAGCCCATGCGCTCCCCTTTGGTGCCGTAACGCTCATCTCCTACGACAGGATGACCCATCCATGCCATATGGGCACGTATCTGGTGTTGCCTGCCTGTCTCTATCCGTACTTCAAGCAATGATCGTGTTGCTGTGGTTTTTTTAACCACATAGTGTGTGATGGCAGACTTTGCCTCTGGATGCTCACCCACATGCATATGGTAGGTGTGTGCATCCATACGCAATGGCTGTGTAATACTCTCTTTTTCTGCCTTGGGCTTGCCTTCCACTATGGCTAGATAGACCTTTTCTATTTCTCCCCATCTCTCCATCAAGGCTTCACGCACTTCCCTGGAAGTAGAAAAGAGCAAAATGCCTGAGGTATCTCTATCCAGCCTGTGTACGGGCCAGAGTCTGACATGATGTTTGCCTCGTGAAAGCTGCATACGAAGCAGTGCCAAAGCATGTTGCTTGTTCTCTCTGGCAGTACCGACAGAGAGAAGACCTGCTGGCTTACTGATCGCAATGAGATCTTTATCTTGATAGAGAATCTCCAGTTTTAGAGGTGTTTTGGATCTATGGCTGCTTGTATACTGCACCGTACCTATACCCACGACATCGTTTGGACTGAGCATGAAGTCGTGCCGAGTCTGTACCTCTCCGTTGACTGAGATCCCTGCACCTTGCAAGCGTTGTTTCACCCTCTTTTTAGACCAGCCCTCTAGATGCACAAAGAGAAATGCCAATAGTTTGCTATGCTCTGTTACTTGATACTGCTGTGCCATCACACCACCTCTAGTCTTTTACAACAGCAAAACTGATCTCTGTTATCTCTGCATGGGACCGAATGAAGTGGTTGATCTGTTCCAGTTCAATGGCTTCTATCCACTTCAGCTCTTCTGTCCTATAGTGTAGCGGTTTGCCATTATAGTAAGCATTGAATGCATTTCCGATACGCTGCTGGAGGGTCTCATTTCGCAGCGGTTCGCTGCCCACCAGAAACTGCTTTGCGGCATCCAGTTCTGCCTGGGTGATCCCCTCAGAAATGAACTGCTCTATCACCTCAACAACCACCTCTTTGGCCTCTGATGCACTCTCCAGCTTAGTCTGGAGATGTCCTGTCATATAACTCCCCGTACGGTTCACACTGAAGCTGGCATAGGCAGAGTAAGCAAGCCCCCGCTTGACACGGACTTCTTCCATCAGTCTACTGCCAAAACCACTGCTTCCCAACACAAAAGAGGCAACCTTCCCCAGGTACACTTCACTGCTGTCATAAGGCATATGATAGGGCGCACCAAAATAGAGATAGGCCTGCTCAGTGCTTACTGTCTGCACACATATTTCCGGCTTGACAATGGTCTCAATCTCTGTGAGTACCGGCACCTCACACTCTGGCAATACCGATATGACCTTCAAAACAATTTTCTCTACCTGCTGCTCCTGGATATCCCCACCCAAAGCCACGATAAGGTTTTCAGCCCCCAGATACGATACGATATAGCTCTGAATATCATCCAGCACTATAGAGCTCACACTCTCCACTGTACCGCTGCCCGGATGTGCTCTGGGTGTATTTCTAAAGAGCACTTCTTTCAGTAACACACTGGCAACATAGTCAAAGTCACTCTGCTTTTGTGTCAGTGCACCGATCATCTGAGTCTGTACTTTGGTAAATGCTTCTGCTGTAAAATTAGGGTCGGACAAGAGCTTACAGAGCATCTCAAGCCCAAACGCAAACTCACTTTCGAGTGCTTGCAGAGAGATCACACATGTCTCAGCACCCACAGAAGCATGCAGAGAGATTGCCCTGCTTTCCAGTGCCTCGGCGAAGCCTTCGCTTCCCATCTCTTTGCTACCTTCACCCAGAAGTCTGGTGGCCAGTTTTGCCACTCCTGGTATCCTGTCCGTCAAGGCACCACTGTCACGAAAAATAAGCTGCAGTGAGACCAGAGGCAGCTGCCTCTCCTGCTCAAAGATCACGGGAATAGTATGCTCACCTTTCTCTATCTGTACTATACTTGCCGACATCAAAATCGCTCCAAAATCTCATACGCGGTATTGCGCTTGGCAGGATGCTCACCGATATCACGGATAAGCCGTATCATCTCATCTTGATTCATTTGATTGTGGGCACCGGCAGCGGAGACCACATTCTCTTCCATCATGGTACTCCCCAGATCATTTGCCCCAAAGAGCAGCGCCATCTGTCCGATATAGCTGCCCTGTGTCACCCATGAACTCTGGATATTGGGTATATTGTCCAAGAAAAGTCGCGCCACTGCCAGATAACGAAGGTAGCGATTGGATGATGTTTTACTGAGTGTTGGCAGTTCTCTTTTTAGCGCGGTGTTGTCACTTTGGTATGACCACATAATGAAGGCACGAAATCCCCCTGTCTCATCCTGCAAACGGCGTACATGGTCAAAATGCTCCACAATCTCACGGGTCGTCTCTACCGTGCCATACATCATCGTAGCTGTGGATTTGATATCTAGCTTGTGCGCTTCTCTGTGCACCTCCAGCCAGGTATCCTTATCCAATTTTTTAGGTGCGATAATATCCCGTACACGGTCAGAAAGTATCTCGGCTCCGGCTCCCGGGATAGAACTAAGTCCTTTGGCCTGGAGTCGTGCCAGAACCTCTGAGATACTTAGCTTGGAACGCTGCGCGATATAATCTATCTCTATCGCTGAGAAGCCATGGATCGTAATTTGTGGATACTTCTGATGGATATGTTCTACCAGATCCTCATACCACTCGATCTCCAGTTTGGGGTGTACACCGCCTTGGAAAAGTATCTGTGTACCACCAATGGCTACAAGCTCGTCGATCTTGGTATCGATCTCCTCAAAGCTCAGGATATAGGCATCCTCTTTTTTCTCATGGGTATAAAAGGCACAGAATTTACAGTCTACCCAGCAGATATTGGTATAGTTGATATTGCGGTCTACAACAAAAGTAGTGACTTTTTTGGGATGCATCTCCTGCTTGCGCGCATGTGCCATTTTTCCCAAGGTTTTAAGGTCAGCATTTTCGATAAGATCAACTGCTTCATCAATAGTCATGCGTTTTTGGATTGTTGTTGTCATGATTGTCCTAGCTTAAGGGCACCCACAGAGGGATTGCCCCTTATAATTAAATGATATTTCATAGAGGCTCCCTCTATGGGTACCCCTTGAATGATTAGCGACCTATAGCATCCAAAACACCATTGATAAACTGCGGTGCTTTGTCGTCTGCCAACTCTTTTGCCAGCTCTACCGCCTCATTGATGATAATGGCTCTATCCGTTTTCTCTATCAGTATCTCATAGGCACCCAGTCTCATGATCGCTTTTTCCACCTTGCCTATACCGTTATAATCCCACTCTTTAAGATGCTTTTCCACCTCTTCATCTATAGCGGTCAGATTGGCTATTGTACCATCGAAAAGTCTGTGTGAAAACTCTCTCTGTTTATTGCGTATCTTATCTTCTTCAAGGATCTCGTCAGAGAACTTTGCTATCTCTTTGTTGCCAAGATCATAGGCGTAAAGCAGTCCTACAACAGCGGTTCTAACCTGATGTCGTGTTGCCATTAATCAAGCTCATTGTAGAGATTGATCATCTCTATCAACCCAGTCATTGCTTCTGCACCTTTGTTGCCTGCCTTGGTACCAGCTCTCTCAATCGCCTGTTCGATGCTATCTACTGTCAGTACACCAAACGCTGCGGGCTTGCCATATTTGAGTGTGACATTCGCCACACCTTTGGTTGCCTCAGCAGAGACATAGTCAAAATGTGGTGTCGCTCCACGGATCACTGCGCCCAAACAGCAGACTGCGTCATACTTGTCTGATGCCAATGCTTTGTCTAGGGCAAACGGGATCTCAAAGGCACCCGGCACCAG
>Ga0256827_10000447_pt1 | contig 25713 bp, 23 predicted proteins | sample CV84metaG_FD_185977 | JGI IMG/M metagenome (GOLD analysis project Ga0256827, IMG submission 185977) | Hydrothermal vent microbial communities from East Pacific Rise, Pacific Ocean - CV84 | ecosystem: Environmental > Aquatic > Marine > Hydrothermal vents | place: Pacific Ocean: East Pacific Rise...
GCATCTGGGTTAGCTCTTTTCTTGATAGGTCAAGTGATGGTATAGTGTGATGAGTATTGCCTAGATTGCTATATAGCATGGCATAGATATTGGCATATTTTCCTGTGTGAAACTCTATCCACTCTACATCTAACTCTTTTGCTCTCTCTACATTCTCTAGGGTAGGATCTATAAAGATTGAGACTCCGATCTCATTTTTGTGTAGTCTTTCTATGGTCTCTGTAAGCTGTTTTTGATCTCCTAAAATATTGAGTCCACCTTCAGTGGTAACCTCTTCTCTCTTTTCAGGGACGAGGGTGACACGATGAGGTCTAAGCTCACAGACAATATCTATGATCTCAGGAGCTAATGCACACTCTAGATTAATAGGTAGAGGAGAGAGTCTGATAATATCTATAGCATCACTATCTTGTATATGTCTTCGATCCTCTCTTAGGTGAATTGTGATCTGATCTGCTCCTGCTCTTTTGACGATACCCAATGCATCCAATGGATTTGGATCTGCTATTTTTCTAGCCTCTCTGAGGACTGCTATATGGTCTATATTTACTCCGAGTTTCATCTAAAACTCACTTTGAGAAATAGTAAATTCCTCTTTTTTGACTAGATCTTTAACCCAAATAGTAGACTCTTTTGCTTCATCTTCTCCTATGACAGCACAGTATCTAGCATTGACTCTATCTGCTCCTTTGAGGTGAGCTTTTAGTTTTTTTGGTGCATACTCTAGGGTTACTTTGTCTGTAGTTCTTTTTTTGTGAGCTAGAGGGAATAGGGTATCTATTGTCTCACCATCCATCGCTCCTATATAGTAGCCTTCTCGCTCTATCTCAGGCATCTTGACTAGCTCCATAATTCTCTCTATACCTAGAGCAAATCCAACAGCAGGAGTTGGCTTTCCGTCAAGAAACTCTACAAGCTTATCATATCGTCCACCACCTGCAATAGCAGATTGTGATCCTATCTCATTGCTGACAAACTCAAAGGCTGTTTTGCTGTAGTAGTCAAGACCCCTTACTAGATTTGTATCTATCTCATACTCTATATTTTCACTTTTAAGCAGTTTGACTAATTTTTGAAAATCATTTTCGCAACTATTACAGAGATTATTTATAAGTTTTGGTGAATTTGTAAGTAGATTTTGGCACTTTTCATTTTTACAGTCAAGAACACGGATAGGGTTTGTAATGATTCGTCGGTTACAATCTTCGCAGAGATCATCTTTGCAGTCGGTTAAAAAGTTGATGAGATTTTGACGATAGGGAGGCATACACTCAGGACATCCTAGAGAGTTGATCTGTAGGGTGTATCCAATCCCTAGATCTTTAAATATATCTCCTATCATCTGTATAATAGTAAAATCTTCATACACACTAGCCTCACCAAAGCTCTCACATCCAAACTGGTGAAACTCTCTTAGTCGTCCCTTTTGTGGTCGTTCATAACGAAACATAGGTCCATAGTAGTAGAATTTGAATTTTTCATTTTGTCGTCTGTCTAGTTTGGCTTGAATAAAAGAGCGAACCACTCCAGCTGTTCCTTCTGGACGCATACAGACATCATTTCCACCTTTATCTTCAAATTGGTACATCTCTTTACCAACAATATCAGAACTCTCTCCAACAGAGCGTTTAAAGAGTTTTGTCTCTTCTAATATAGGAGTCTCTATATAGTTATATCCATATCTTCTTGCAACAGCTATAGAGGTTTTTACGATATGCACAAATCGTTCACTCTCCTCAAAAGTTAGATCTTTCATTCCACGGAGTGCATTTATCATTTAATTTCCTAATTTTTAATTTTGGAAATTATACTTTTGTTTCCTGAAAATTGTTATCTATAATTTAGAAGATATGGAAAACTTTATATAGTTTAAGCTTCTACGCACATCGGCACTCATCTTTTTTTATCTGTTCAATACACGCTAAAACTTTTTCTTGATCTTTACAATCTTGTTTTAATGCAAGTTTTATCTCTGGATAGTTTGGAATGACATTATCATAACTCTCTGTCTCGTAGTACTCACCATTACTATCATATCCAGATTCAACTACTACTCGTGTTTTTCCATCCGCTTTACTTTTCTCTATCTCCATAGCAACTTCAAGTCGATAGCTATCATCGATCTTCAATTCATCTTTTTGGGGAGAGATTTTTACAGGTGCTTGTATTATACTTGCACGGCAGTTATCTCCTGTACATGGAACTCCAGATGTCTGGGAAAATAAGTTTGTTGTGAGAGATAGAGCTATAATAACTGTTGAAGAGATTCTTTTTCTCATGGATACCTTTCTTGAATAATGTGATTATTTCTGTTACTATTATAATCTATTACCTTTTATAAAGTGAAGAGTTTTGTCATATTTGTGTAGAAAAAATGGGATTTACCCATTTTTAAGGAAAAAGTAGAACATCTGTTGCCTTTTGATATTATTTTAAGTTATGTTGTGTTAATTAAACACATTCACATATTTTTGTATCACTGTCACAGACAAGTAGATTTGCTTTGTAGTCATCACATGCATAGAGAATAGGTGTTTTATTCTCTTCTCTCTCGTCTATTAAAACAATCTCTTCCTCTTCTTGTCCCTCTGTTGCATACTGCGTATAGTATTCTATTTCGCCATTAAGACTATTATAGAACTGTATCTTTTTTTGATTTTTTGTTGTACTTATAATATCTTGATTATAAATATTATCAGTTTTGTTTATATCTTCGATATAATTATCGTCTAATGGAACCAAATAGTCGTTGTTTTCTGTGTTATTATTACTATTTGACCAGTTCGATGATGAAGCTAATTGGGTCTTGTTAATCTCTTGATTACCATTTCTATTGTTAAATAGCTCTGAAATGCAATTTATGCATGATCCAGATTGGAGTATACTGGGTAAAATAAAGATGGTGATTAGCATTGGTGATACGATTTTTCTCATTTCCATAGTGTTTACTTCCTTTCTACTTGATTAAAGATAACTTAAAATGTTTAACTTATTAATTATAATATATAATCTGTGGTTTTCTTGTGTAATTGGTCATTTTTGGCTATTTTTTTTTAAGAAAATGAGTTTTTCGTCACTTTTCACAAAAAAACACAACAAGGAGATTTTTATCATGTTTTTATATGTTGAGTTTAAATTTTATAATGTTTTTATTGATTTGAAAATGATTGCCATACGGCAGTTTTATTGATATTAGGGAATCCATCTAGTATCTCTTGGGGTTGAAAATTGGGTTTATATGCAAATGCTTTACATCCATCAACCCAATAACCTAGGTAGATCCATGGCAGATCTAACACTTTTGCTAACTCTACTTGATATAGTAGAGAGTATGTTCCTAGTGAGAGTTTAGGGTAGTCAGGATCATAGTAAAAATAGATAGATGAGATACCATCATCAAGTATATCTATAAGGTCAACTCCAATTATTTTTCCGTCTATTAGATATAGTACCTCTTTTCCAAAGCTATGCGCTCCCTCTACAAAGTTCTCTTTATACTCTCTGGGAGAGATGTTTCTGTGCGACCAGTCATCTTTTTGATGTTTGAATGAGTGATATTTATTATAGAGGTCTATGTGACTCTGTGTCAAAGATGGTTTTTGTATTATGATTTCAGTTGTCTCTCTATTTCTTTTGATTGCCTTTCTTTGAGATTTTGTAGGTTTAAAGTTTTTAACATCAATGCGAACTGATTTACACTCATTACAACCATTGCAGATAGGATGAAAATAGTAACAGCCAAAACGACGCCATCCTCTATGAATAAGCGCAGTATTATATGCCTGTGTTGCTTTCTCTATATGTTTATAGTTCATTCGTACCATTTTGTCTTTAATGTAGGCACACTCATAGTCTAACATGCAAAAATCAGTTGAAGAGGGTTCTTTCCCTGTAAAAATCTTATCATTCATAAACAAGATTTTACCAAAAAAATATCAATTTATAGTAAAATTTGATTTAAATATAGATATTAAGGATTTAGATTGTTTCTCTATCAACCAACAAAAGGGTATGCTTATAATAGTGACTCTATATTTTTATATGATTTTATCTCTAAATTTAATCCAAAAGGAGATCTTTTGGATGTCGGTTGTGGTGTGGGTATTATCTCTCTTCTGTTAAGTAGAGACTTCAATATAAATACTACTATTGTAGATAAACAAAAAATCATGCTAAAATATGCAAAAAATAATTATAAAATAAATAGTATATCAGTTGAGAGTCATGAGGGGGATTTTATAGATTTATCTATAGATAATAGATTCGATTTTATTGTCTCTAATCCGCCATTTTATGATAGTGCAGTAACACAGAGTGACAATCAACATATAAATATTGCACGATATGCACACCATTTACCTATAGACTCTTTTATAGAAAAAGTAAAAAGAAGTCTGAAGCCTAGAGGAAGATTTATATTCTGTTATGATGCGAAGCAGGTGGATCTATTGCTATATATTCTAATAAAATATAAGATAAATCCAGAGGTTATTCGTTTTGTACACTCTAAATTAGATAGAGAGTCAAAGCTTGTGATGATCTCAGCTAGAGCAAACTCAAAGTCTATGATGAGAGTTCTGCCTCCTTTGATAGTTTTTGATAAAGATAGTAAATATAGTTTAGAGGCAAAAAGAGCATTTATTAATGCTTCAACAAATAGTATTAAGGGAGATTATGAATAGTAATAGCGATCTATTATTAACCAAAGAGGGGTATAAATACAAATTTGCACCGTCTGCTTGTGAGCTTTGTGAAGGGGCTTGTTGTACAGGAGAGAGCGGATATATTTGGGCAAAATATAGTGAGATAGAGAAAATGGCTGATTTTTTAGAATTAACTATAGAAGAATTTGCTACAATGTATCTTAGGAAGGTCAAACATCGTTACTCTATCATTGAAAAGAAATTAGCTAAGGATAACTATGCTTGTATATTTTTTGATAACAGTGTAAAGCAGTGTACGATATATCCCGTAAGACCTTTACAGTGTCGTACATTTCCTTTTTGGGAAACATTTAAAAGCGATATAGAGGAGGTAAAGAAAGAGTGTCCAGGAATAAGAGATTGAAAAATAGATATATACTAGCCGTGGCAGTATCCTTATGGTCTATATCGTTCTTTAATGCGTGTAGTTATAGCCCTAGTGTTACACAAGTACCTGAAGAAGATTTAGTTAAGTATAATCCTAAACATTTTACAAAAGATCAAAATAGAGGGATTAATATAGATAGAACTCAAAATGAGAATGATCTGATTATTCAAGCTATTTTACATGAGATGGATGGTAACTTTAAAGATAGTCACTATTTTTATTCTAAACTTTATGACAATACTCATAATGAAGAGTATCTATTTCGAGAGTTGAGAATGGCATTGTATTCAGGAGAGAAGTCTAAAAATATTGCAGAACTTGTTGAGTGGACTAAAAATCATCCATCTAATGTAAAAGCAAAAAGATTACTTATATCTCTTTATATTAATGAAAAAAAGAATGAAAAAGCTAAGAGTGTAGGTAAAGAGCTTGTTGCTAAATCAGGAGATGCAATTGATTATGAACTTTTGGCGAGTCCTTATATTTTATCAGGAGAGTATACTAAAGCTGTTGATCTACTGAAAAAAGCATATGACAAAACTTATAATGAAGATATTCTTTTGAAGATAACAACGCTGTTGGTAAACTATATTGGAGATGTCGATACCACTATTTTATATCTGGAAAATCACAGAAAAAAGCATCAGTGTAGTGAAAAAATCTGTGCTCAACTTTTAGAGATATATACTAAACAACAACGTATAGAGCCACTTTTGAGTCTCTATGAAGATCTATATAAAAGTACTAAGAGAGATGCTTATGCTATAAAATTAGTTGAGGGGTATCTATATAATAAAAATTTTTCAAAAGCTATAGAGTTTCTAAAGAGTGACTACTATAATGATGAGTTGTTGTATGAGTTGTACTTGGCAAAGAAAGATTATCTCAATGCTTTGACTATTGCAAACAAACTCTACAATGTACAAAAACAGCCTCGATGGTTAGCAGAATCAGCTATGGCACTCTATGAAAGTGCTAAAGATAAAAATGACAAACTGATGTTAGAGGAGGTAGTTGCAAAGTTTGAACAAGCTCTTAGCTCAGGTGTAAAAGATAGTGTCTATCTTAACTATTATGGATATACTCTTATCGATAAAGATATTGATATAGAAAAAGGTGTTAAAATTGTCAAGGATGCTCTTAAAAAAGAGCCTGACAATAGTTACTATTTGGACTCATTGGCATGGGGATATTATAAGCTAAATCTATGTAAAGATGCCTACAAAGAGATGAAGAAAGTAGTTGATGTAGAGGGGTTGGATGAAGAGGATATTGCGGAGCATTGGATGAGTATCCAACAGTGTAATCAAAAATAAGGAAAAAAATTGGCACAAATTTTAGATGAGATTATAAAAAAAACAAAAGAGGATTTAGCGAAGAGAAAAGTTGACTATCCTGTAGATTGGTTGGGGCGTTCTTTGGCTTATAACCCATTTGCACCCAAAGATGTCTATAGTGCATTAAAATCAACTTCTGAGAATCCCTATAGAATTATTGCAGAGGTGAAAAAAGCGAGTCCCAGTAAAGGGGTTATTCGTGAAGATTTTGATCCTATGGTGATAGGACAGGCGTATGAGAAGGGAGGGGCAGACTCCCTCTCTATTTTGACAGAACCACACTTTTTTCAGGGAAATAAAGAGTATTTGGGAATGGTTCGACGATATACAAGTATACCTCTGTTACGAAAGGACTTTATTGTTGATAAGTATCAGTTGGTTGAGGCATTGGCATATGGAGCTGATTATGTACTTCTTATTGCCACTGCACTTTCTCGAAAAGAGTTAAAAGAGTTGCTTCAATATACTCATCATCTAGGAATGGAAGCACTCGTAGAGATACATAATAAGACAGATCTGCTCAAAGCTATCTTTGCAGGGGCAAATATCATTGGAATCAATCATCGTAATCTGGAGACATTTGAGATGGATATGCGTCTTAGTGAAAAGCTAATTCCTCTGATTCCAAATAACAAGATTATTGTGGCAGAGAGTGGGATAACAACACATGAAACAGTACAAGAGCTTTCTAAAGTGGGAGCAGATGCGTTTTTGGTTGGAGAGCATTTTATGCGTCAAGATGATATTACACAAGCGGTTAAAAATTTAAAAGGGATTTAGTTAAAAGAGGGGATAGATGACAAATATAGTTATTACAGGATGTTCAACAGGGATTGGACTAGAGACAGCAAAGTATCTCAATGAGAGAGGGATAAAAGTTTATGCAACTGTGAGAGATGAGAGATATCTGAGATCACTCAGAGCTCAAGGGCTTGAACATGCAATGAAATTGGATGTAACTAAATCAGAAGAGATAGAAGCAGTAATCGCTAATATCTTGGAAGAGGATGGTAAGATAGATATTTGGTTTAACAATGCAGGGTATGGTCAACCTGGTGCTATTGAAGATCTGCGTACTTTTATTCTCAAAGAGCAGTTTGATACCAATGTGTTTGGACTTCATGAGTGTACAAGACAGATTATTCCTGTGATGCGAAAGCAAGGATATGGAAAAATTATTCAACACAGTTCTGTTTTGGGGTTAGTCTCTTTAGCACATCGTGGAGCATACAATGCTAGTAAATATGCAGTTGAAGGGCTTACTGATACTCTGCGTCTTGAACTAGCAGGTACAGATATATATCCTGTACTTTTAAATACGGGGCCTATTACTAGTAGATTTCGTTTTACAGCTATGAAAAAACTTAAAGATAATATAGATATAGAAGAGTCTGTTTTCAAAGAAGATTATCAAAAAAGTTTAGAAGAAGATAAGAGTAGTGTACCTTTTAATGAAGAGGCGATCTCTGTGGCAGAGGTTGTTCTTGAAATTATAATTGCAAAGAGACCTAAGCCTAGATATTATATCACAAGGGCTACTTATATATTGGGTTATCTCAAAAGACTATTTAGTACAGCTCGGTTGGATAAGACTCTAGTAAAAATATGATAATTATGAATTATTGTAACAATAAAAGGATATTCTAATAAATTTATTTTAATATCTAATTTTAAAAACTTACATTTATTTTATTTTCTTATACTTATATTAATATGTAATTATAAGGAGATAGATATGAAGAAGATGGCACTTGTCCTTTTGGGACTCTCTTCGGTTGTAGTTGCTAGTGAATTAGAGTATGGAAAAGGTACTTTTTCTATGACGGGTGGTTTTCTAGGTCTTACAGGAACTATAGATACCGATGTGACGACCTATAGTTTGGTTGAGAGACATAGCAATATTGGTGATTTTTTTTATAGTTATGATTTTACTTGGTATGACTCTAGTGTTCTAAAGCAGACTCAACACACTTATAATGATATGGCATCAATGATGAGTATTCCTGAGATGGAGCATCGTCTAAAAGGTCTTGATGCCAATATTCGAATAGGGTATGATGTTATTCATGAAGATCAAGATAATTTTTTGGGATTGGGTGTTCTCGTAGGAGTATCTATCCCTTGGTTGGATAGCTCAAAATCAGATGATGACTCAAACGATGATGATAGTGGTAGCTCCGATTCTATTTTTGCTGGTGCAGGTGATATGGTTGATACTGATGATATGTTTAAAGATAGTAAAACAGAGATTATGACCTACAAGATTGGACCTACTATAAACTTTCAAAGAGCTTTTAATAAAAATTTATCTATCTATGGTATAGGAAGCTATGCTTATCAGACAGGGTATGTCAAAAATGATTATGCCGATTCTGATTTTACCGTTAATGGAACATTTCAAGAGTATAATTTAGGACTCTACTTTACACCATTTACAGAGACCTATAAGTGGGGTTGGTTGAGCCTAAGTCCAAGACTCTATGCAACAGTTGGATATAAGTACTCTAAATGGGATGTAGATGAGATGGTGATTGATATTAGTGGGAATAAGATGAGTTCAGATCTCTTATCTCCATTGGCGATGGAGTTTGGAATGGAGAGTTCAGTTGGTTATGTTGGAGTTGGATACTCTTTCTAGTAAACTTACTAGAGTTTAAGTGGAACTATTATAACATTATTTAATATTATAATAGGAGTAGCGAATGGTTCGAGGTATATCGATACATATAGGCTTAAATTATCTGGATGAGAGACATTATGGTAGTGGAGTTGATTCTTTGGAGACTTGTGAACAGGATGCCAAAGATATTCAACAGATAGCTATAGATCAGAATTTTAAGTCCTCTTTTTTACTTTTGAGTGAAAATGCAACTAGAAGAGCAGTTAGAGATATAATAAAATTTGCTAGTAGAGAGTTGACGAGAGGTGATATGTTGCTTCTCTCTTACTCTGGACATGGTGGCTTTGTGCTTGATACCAATGGAGATGAGTTAGATAACCTTGATGAGACATGGTGTCTCTATGATGGTCAACTGCTAGATGATGAGTTGAATCAACTCTGGACTCTCTTTGCTGAGGGTGTTAGAATCTTTGTTATCTCTGATAGTTGTCATAGTGGTACTGTAGCCAAAGCTCCTCTTTTAGGTATGGATAAAAACAGTGCGATATTCCAAAAAAAGCTTCTACCTTATAGTATTGCCAAGGATGTATACCTACGAAATATGGAGTTCTACCATGAGATAGAGGATAAGACGGGTCAGTTTAAAGTAGAGGATGTAAAAGCTTCGGTTAAACTCTTTGCTGCGTGTCAAGATCCTCAGGTATCTTATACTATGACTTTTGCAAAAAATAGTATCTTTACAGAGAAGATAAAAGAGGTTTGGGACGCTGGAAGATTTATTGGTAACTATAGTGAATTTTTTGAGATAGTCAAAGATGAGGTTGTCAAACTAGATTTTCTACCAACGGTTCAAACACCAAATCTATTCTCTGTTGGTCGTGAAGATAGAGAGTTTGATGTCAAAAAACCTTTTGAACTTTAGGTGATTTGATTTGGAAAATTATAAAGATAGACTACTCGATGCTAGACAGGATAGACTTGATCTAAGAGATAGAGAGTATCGACCCCTGCTCAAATCCCTCTCAGAGGCTTATCCTGAACCCAAAACTATGAAATTGATTATTGAGTGTTACGATGCTGTTGAGATGATACTTGATCAGGGGAGTGATGGTGCATGTACAGGTTATGCCTTAGCTTCAATTATCAATTATCTATTGTGGGAAAAAGTAGTTGGAGAGAACTACAAAAAATGTCTTAAAGATCCTTCTAAATTCAAAATTGAAAAAGTGAGTGAAAGGATGCTCTTTAATCTAGCACGAATATATGATGAGTGGGATGGGGAAGATTATGAAGGTTCATCTTGTCGTAGTGCGATAAAAGGATGGCATAAACATGGTGTTTGTCAAAATAGTTGTTGGGAGTTTTCCAAAGATCAACCCGATAGTGGATGGGAAAAAGAGGCAGTGGAGAGACCTTTGGGTGCTTACTATAGAGTAGAAAAAGAGTCTATTTCGGATATGCAATCAGCACTTTGTGAGGTGGGAGCATTGTATGTCTCTGCCACAATTCATGAGGGGTGGGAGAGACCTTTACTCATGGATACTCATAACGATATTCCAACTATTCCTTATGAGATTTTTCCTAAAGGTATTCATGCTTTTGTAATCGTAGGGTATACCAGATATGGCTTTATTATTCAAAACTCATGGGGAATAGGGTGGGGTAATAGAGGATTTGCACTCTTGACCTATAGAGATTGGCTTAAAAATGGTATGGATGTATGGGTAGCTGTTATGGGTGTTCCTATAGATATGGATAGAACACCCTATACCTACTCTAATTTGGCACTTTCAGAGATAAATAATGAGCTAGTAGAGGGGACAGAGACGATAAAAAAAGCCCTAAACTATGACTATACGCATAAGAATTTAGAGCCTATTAGCGAAGAGAAGGCTTATGAACATACTCTAGTTCTCAATAGTCATGGACGAGCAAAACACACTATTGTATATACTTGCTCTTTGGAGAGATCGATTGATATTATTTGTTATGATAATATTAAAGCGTGGCTAGATGATTCCACACAGCATAGAAAGGTTGCCCTATATGCCTTGGGTGGTTTCAAGGATGAAAAGGAGTATATGAGTAAAATTAGGATTATGGCTCCATATTTCTTGGAAAATGGTATCTATCCTATCTTTCTCACATGGCAAAATAGCTATTTTAAGGCAGTTGAATACTCTATAGAGAGCTTTTTTCAAGATATTGTTCGTAGTGGTGGTAGAGATGTAGAGGAGGCTGATGTATTAAAAGATAGAGTTGCACTCAATAGAGCAATAGAGAATCATAGTCGAAAAATTTCAACAAGAGCTATCTGGGCAGAGATAAAAGAGAAAGCTTTGAAGGCAAACTTAGAGGAGATCGAGGAGTTTGAGAGTATAAAAAGAGGTGCATTGCATATCTTGACTGACTCTTTTCAACAGCTACAACAGGAGTATGGATATGATTTCGAACTTCATGCTATAGCACACTCTGTAGGTGCAGAGTTGATAGCTAGAAACTGGCTTGTTGAGTTAGCAGATAGAGGTATGGTATTGAGTTCACTACAGCTTATCGCTCCGACAATCTCTCTCAAAGATGCCAATGAGTATATCATCTATGCTCAAGAACAAGCACTATTTCAAAAAGATGATATTCATGTATATATGATGGATCGAGAGAGAGAGTATGCTGACACTGTTTCACGCTATGATAAATCACTATTATGTTTGATTAGTAGATCTTTAGAGAAGATACATAAAACACCTCTTTTAGGCTTGGCAGATGCGTGGAGTATAGAAGATAGAGATAAAATTTTTAATACTCAACATCTAAATGATATAAAGAGATGGTATGAGTTTTCATCTAAAGGAGAAAAGAGAGCTACTCAGCACTATCTAAAAAAAGAGGATAGTCATCTAAAATCTTCTCTAAATAATGATTTTATAGAATTAAAACATGAAAATCTTGATAGCAGTATCTCTATATTAGAGACATTATTAAAAATTATATTTAATAACAATATAAATAGTGAATTAAAGTTTAATGTTGAGAACTTATGTTAGAAAATTAACCATTTTATATTATAAATAATAAGATAAAAATCACAATTGAGTCTTTATTAACAGTATTTAGCAGAGAATTTTGACACAATTTGTATCTTAGTTCTCTTTAATACTATTTTCATGGCAGATTAGGTATTATAGTCTTTACATAAGTGCTAAAAAATAAGGAAATAATGATGAAAAGTATATTTTTTATCCTCTTTCTAACTATCTTGCTTAACGCAAAAATTGATTTTTCAAAACATGTTGTTAATGGAGAGTTTAAAGATATTCAACTGTCTGTTACAAATGTTGTTCGTAATGATGTTCTACATCTAAGAGCAGAAGCATCCTCTAAAAGTAAAATAATATATCGAATACCTTATGATGCTAAAAATTTAATTACCTATGATAAAAATATAGTAAAAAAGATTGGAACTGATCGTTGGGTCTCTGTACGATTAAATTTTTTTGAGGGTTTTTATGATGGATGGGTCAAGGCAAAATATATAAAATTGTATGAAAAATATAGTGCTTTTACAGCAGGAGACCTAGCAGTTTTTTATCCTGATTTTTTAAAGGCAAAAAAGACATCTAGTGGTTGGATAGATATAAGCAGTAGAGTAGATTTTGAACACTATAGCGTATGTAGTGATAAAGAGGGTCTTAAATTACAAGATGAGTTTATTCGTTTTGATATAAAATTGAAGCTCTATTACTCCCTTTTGGATGTATTTACCAAAGAGAAATTTTATGATATTGATACCTATGAGAATATTACACAACATGGATGGTTCAAGGATAAGACGAATGGTTTTGTAAAAAAAATCAACTTTTATGGTCTTGAAGGATATAAAAATAGTATAGGATCAGAGGGGTGTGGAGTCAATACCTACTATTTCAAAATAAAAGGTAAAGTGTTGGTTATTCGTGAACCATTTGATAATACTTTGCCTATAGTTAAAGATAAAAAAAAGTTGCCTGATAATTTAAAGTTCGAAGAGAAAGAACAAATTATGAGATATATAATTGATAACTTAAAGGTATTGTAGCAATTTACAACTCTGTATTATTATTTTTGTTATATTATATTAGTAAATCTCTACTAAATGGAAAGTTAATGCGAAATCCTAGAAAAGACAAACTTTTAACAGATAAACTAAATTATATTATAGAAGAGTATATAGGTGGAGGAGCAGAAGAGTTAGCTCTTAAGACATTTGGATATGAACGACAAAATACAGTTAGTAACCTATGCTCTAATCGTTCAAAATCAACAATTATTCGTAAGATTCATATGGAGAGTATAGAGGCATATCATCAGATACCATTGGCTCTTTGGAGTCATGATATTCCTTTTGAGACAGATCTATTGGATAGTATGATTGATGAGTATAGATTGGAACTTAAAAGAGAGGTAGAAGAGAAAAAAGCCTATTTAGAGTACAAAAATAAGCTTAAATCTGGTGCTTTAAATTTTCAAGAAAAAGATACAATTTTTAGTGAAAATGAGAAGTTATTTCAAAAATTGAGAGGTGTTTGGTATGCCTATCTCTACCCTAGTAATCCCAAGAGTGCATCAGAAACGGAAGGGGTTTGGATAGTTGAAACTACAATATATGATGACTACTCTGTTGTTGACTATTGGGATAATCGTGGCTATTTGAAGCTTGGAAAACATGAGAGCCTGATTATCAAAGAGTCTTATGACAATGATGATTTGACAGTAATCCGTTTTCCAAATAGACAGATCCCCTCTGAACATTTTCGTTTTGTGATCATCTCTAATCAAAACAATACAACACATGAGATGGTCAATTTTGGTTTCTACTCTCGTATCAAGTACTCTCCTAAAGAGGCAAAAAGAATACTAGGTGATATGGAAAAGGTGCAATTAAAATTAGATTTAGATTTTAATGCTAGAATAAATAAACAAGGAGTTGTTCCTGACTAATTTTTTTTAAGGTACTATTTATTATGTTAAAACTCACTCTTCTCTCTTCTCTTCTACTCATTTTTCTTATCTCTTGTGGAGTGGGTGAACATGAAGCAAGAGAAGAGAATAGCCTATACTTTAGCTCATCTGTTAATGGTATTGATTATAAATGTGGTAAAAGAGAAGGTGTTAGCAAAACAGTTACAGAAGATTCTGTAACAAGAGATGGTGTTATTACCTGTGTCTATTCTCCATTGGTATTAAGTTTAGGTTCATTGGAACTTGGAACTATTGAAAACTTCAAGAATAGACAGATAATCTATCCTCAAGATCTAGTACCCTCTTTCAATGGTGACTTTGACAATCCTGATGTATTAAAAATTGCTATACTTTTAGAGTCTCTTCTAGATAAAAAAAAGGTATTTCATCCTACTATAGTAGAAGATATAAAAGAGAAGATTACATTAGATAGTTTATCGGGACTATCCATATCTCAACTATATGAAGAGATTAGAAAACTAGGGATTACTCCTATTACAGAACACCAAGCAAAAATACATTTGATCTCAAATTCAAATAGTAGTGTAGGCAAACCTGTTATAAGAAAGTTTGAAGAGGATATATCTATCTGTCTGCCTATTAGTAGTGTTATAGGTAGACTCTCTTTTGCTACGGGAAGAGGGACAATTATTCCTCCTTTGATTTTATCAGGTGAAGGGAGTGATAAATTTCTCTTAAATTCAAATGGAAAGTTACATATTTCACATAACCTAGAGCATCCAAACTCATATAAGTTTACAGTGACAGTTAATAATGAATTTGGTTCTAGTATGCAAAAAATTTTGTTGCATGTTAAAGATAGTGGAAAGATAGGAAAAGCACAAATGGGAAGGCTTAGTGACTCTACGGTTCAAATTTTTAGATTAAATCCCAATGGTACTAAAGAGATTATCCATACTAGCACTACAAAATCAGAAGGAAGCCTGAATCAAATAGGTAATTTTGAACTTAAAACTGAACTTCTCGAAGATCAAGAGTTCTATCTATATGAAATAAGTGGTGGAGTAGATGTAGATAGCAATGATGATGGTGTAGTTGATCAAAATCATACGCAAAATAGAGGAAAACTTAGACTTCTATCTAAAGGTATTTGGATCAAAAATGCTATGCATAAGGTGAGAGTAACACCTCTCTCTGAGATGCTATATAGTTATGTCGAAGATTCTAAATATAGTGATCTGGAGAGAGACCTAAATCGCTATTCTCGAATACTTTTGAGTGATTCTCTTGATGAGGATTCAGATATAGATGCCAAAGATATTATAATCTTTGATCCTCTTAATGACAAAAAACGACTCTATCCTACATTGGAGTATAACAATACTTATACTACTATAGTAGATAAGATTAGAGCAGGTGATAGTAGTTACAGAGAGAAGCTATTTTCTAGTTATATTGTTGACTCTTTTAAAGCCAATGCTGTTGAGATAGTTGGTTCATATATATATACAGTAGATATGTTGGGTAGTGGAGAGTTTGCTATATATGATCTAGAGACTAAAGAGAAAGTGGGGAGTTTGAAGTTACCTAATACTCCGTATAGGGATGATACTCATATAATTTATGTTAACTTATTAAGCAATACTGTTATGGTGAGTAGTGCATCTGATTGGGCATATGAGATTAATATTAAAAATATAAAGAAGCCTTTTTTAGTCAGAGAACCTTTTGTTATGTATCAAATTGTATCAGGAAGTTTTAGTCGAGTTGCTATTGGTAGAAGCGATATTGAAAATATATTCTCAAGGGAGAGGTCACTCTATTTTTATAATATCTCTTCAGATAAAAGTAGTAGTAAAAAAATAAAATTTTTTAATATAACCACAGAGAATGAACTCTATCAATATGAATTTGATTCAAATCTTTTTACTATAGATAGTTTATGGGTATATCAAAACTATCTCTTTGTTGTTGGAGATAAAAAATTAAATATATTCAAAGAGAAAGATCGTAAAATGGTACTAAATAGTATATATAATGGACGAGATATAGGAGGTAATATTCTTGGAGTTGAAGATAATATACTCTATATACTATGTGACAATAGGTTAACACTTTTTGATATGTCTTTAGCAGAAAATCCAATATTTATAGAAGAGATAGTTGTCCCTTTTAGATATAAACTAGGTATTAAAACTAATGGAAGGTATATTACAACAGGATCTACAATAGTAGATATAGAGACACTTAGAGTGTCGAAAAGAATATAGTAGAAGAGAAGTCTATCTAGTATGCCTAATACTACTAAAATAAAGCTACTATAAATAATAGCTATGATAGACTTCTTTCTACGGGTGATGCCCTAAATCTTGATAAAAATTTATTCGTCAAAACCAATTTTTATCTTCATCTAGAGGTCTTAGTTCTCTGTTAAAGGCTGAGAGTCTCTACATATACCCATTAAGTGTAATATTGGATCACAAGCATTTACCGTAGTCGCATCTTTTTTCTTATCCAAAGTAACACCTGTCTCAACTATAGATGTAGATGCAATCGCTACACTTCCTAATACTGCTATGATTCCAACAGCTTTTATAAATTTTTTCATATCTTTTCCCTTTTAAATTATAGATCTTATTTTAAAGTAGTCCTGCTACTCACCTTTTTTATGAACAGGGTATAATATTAATTTTTTATATATGGGTGAGTGAGTTTTAAATGTAGTATTGATAAGATACTGATGAAAAAAAGTAGGCTATTGATGTGAGTTTGTTGGCAAAATTAAGGTTATACCTCCATAGATCGAATAAGAACACTCTTTGAGTTTGGCATCGGGAAGTCTATCTCCTACTCTGGATTGTACTTTTAGTCTTTTAAAATTTGATCTCCATCCATCGACTCTTGTATTGAAAAAGAGACTGTTTGAGAGTTTGATATTGTATCCCATGCCCAATTTTATACCTATCGTATGACTATTATCATCTATAAAAGTATCTTGTTGTTGGCTGTTTACACTCTCTGATATCTCAACTTTTGCTCTGCTATAAAGTGTTCCGATATTTATAAAATAGGAGTTATTGTTGAATAGTTTTTTATGATATAGAAGGGAGATAGCCAAATCTTGAGTCTTATATTTAAATATACTATTATATTGATGATAAGAGAGATAGCTTTTTTGGGCATTAAGTGAGCTTTCTCTATATATTAGATTTACTCTATATATATTATCCGAATCTTCTCTTAATGTATAGTTACTATAGATAGCAAACTCATTTTTATCTATATTTGCTCTATCCTTTAGTTTTTGATCTGTCTTATTAATATATAAGTTACTATTTAGCTCATCTATAACAAATTTACTATAGATCCCCCACATCCATCTTTTGAAGGAGTATGATCCTCCAAGAGTAAACTCCAAAATATTGTAATCTATGGCACTATCTATCTCACTAGAGTGAATCTCTATCATATATGAGCTGTAGGCAAGATCACTATGTATACCAAAAGAGGATGGAGTTTCATTTATATTTTTATAGACCTTTTTTTCATAATCCTCTGCATAGTTCAAAGTCGAACAGAGTACTATCACTAAATATATTATCTTTTTTCTCATATCTTACCTTCTCCTATATAGGTGGTGCAAAAGCTACTTTACCCTGCTTTGGTACTAACCAAATATTCTTTTCTAAACTACTCTCTTCGAGATTTATCTGTGATCGATTTGTCTCATGTATTAGTGCTATACGGATACGCCGAAAAACTTCCTCTATAGGTATCTCTTCATCATCAATATATTTAATAAGCTGTCTAGTGTATGGACTATGTTCTCTATCTTCTAAGCTCCAATCTTGTGCTAATTGATTGTGCATAGTAGCGTAGGATATGATAGTTGATTTAGGAAAGCTATCTGAGGCATTATCATCATGAATTATAAATTCATTTTTTAGTTTTCCTCTACCTACTCTAATATTGGCTCTAAAATTTCCTCTATAGTTTTTTGCTATATGTATGTAATCTTGATTAGTTTTTTGATCAACAGGTAGATAATTTTTTTGGTAATCTCGACAGGCATCTATGACAACTATATTGTATCTAGCCTCTGCTTTGTTGAGAAAATCGTAAAGAGTGTAGATACTTACTAGTACTTTTTTTTCTCTATCCGTCATAAGTAAAAACTCCTCTGAACTTCTATGTTTGAGTGTATTTCCATGTCCTGCAAAATAGAAAAAAACAATACTCTTATTTGGTTCTATTTTTCCTTTAATATCCTTTAGGGCTTTATGAAATTCAGATAGAGTTATATCCTTTTTCAATGTGACATCAAACCCTATTTTTTCCAAAACTTTTTTCATGCCCAAAGCATCATTTATAGGGTTTTTGAGAGGATTCTCTTTGTAATTTTGATTGCCAATTACCAAGGCTATTCGTTTGATATTTTCTTCTCTATTTTGTGGTTTTATTTGACAAGCAAATAGAAATAAAACAGATAGTAACAGAATGAATTTCATACTTTTATACTCCAATAAATTGAGATGATGTTATAATAGTATAATTTAAATTAAAGGAATAAAGTGAAAAAGTTATATATTTTTATTGGTCTCTATTTACTATTTTTTGCAACATCATGTACGACCAAAACTTATCAAACAGATAATATTCATCAAAAAAACATCTTAGCTGGAAAGGGTAAAAATAAGGGAGGAAATCCTGAAGTAAAAATAATTAACGACTGCTTTAAATTAAAAAATGAAGCAAGAAATAGCTGTCTTAATATTTTTTATCCTGATAAGCTTAATATCATAGTATATCCCCCAAGTGGAGAGATTATTAGATTGGCAGGGAGAAAGAGTTCTATTGAGAGAAGAGAGTTTGATCTCAAAGGAGAAGATAAGTTTATCTTCTATTTAGATATATCAAGAGTCAATTTACCAATTAGGTCAAATGTAATAAGTAGCAAATATTTTTTTGATAAGAGAGATTTGGTTATTGATGTGGATGTAAAAAAAATTAGAAAAGATATTATACTTTATGACGGAGACAATAGAGTCCTACTTGAGTATAAAATAGTAAAATAAGAATGGGATTATTGATGTTAAAAGAGGATCAACAAAAAGAGATACTTGCTAAAAAGACAGATTTTGTAATTAAGAAATATACAGGGGGCGTTTTGGAGGTTGCAAATCGATTTGGGTATAAAAAATCGACTAGTATTACCAATATATCCAAATTTAATCCTCAAAAAGCAAAAGAGACACGATCTATAGTTCAGCTACAGATGGAGGGGCTACAGAGACACTATCAGATTCCTGTAGCTATCTTTGATCACTCTGTTCCTTTTGATGAGGAGTTGATTGTTGAGATGGTGGAGAAGTATAAAAAAAGCTTGAAACTAAAATCAGAGAGTAGCTCTATCTTTAGTCCAAATCCGATACTCATGGATAAACTTGAAGGTGAGTGGTACTCCTATTTTTATCCTAGTGCTAATTTTGTAGAGATTCAGATTATCAAAACGACTGTTAATAGTGACTACTCTGTTATCGATGAATATAACAATAGAGGTGTTGTCAACTTTGGAGTAGATCAATCTATTATTATCAAAGAGAGCAACAACAGTAAAAATCTCACCTCTATAGTTTTTAACAATAGAACGGTGACTTATAATATCTTTCCATATTCAATGACAAGTCGAACCAACTCTAGTAATCGTGCGATCAACTATTTTGGTTTTTTTTCGAGAAAAAAACTCGATTTAGAGGTTGCAAAAATGATTTTGGGAGAGGATAGAAGTTTGATGCAGTTACAGATTCCTTATGAGTTTGAAGATAGGATTGCTCCATATTATAGTTTGAGATGAGCAGATCTTTTTAATAGGTGTAAGATGCGTGTAAGATAGGTGTATACTCTTTTTTTCTTACTATTATTTTTATATCATATAGTTAAAAAAAGTTAATTGATATGATAGGAGACAAGTATGATAGAGACTAAAGAACATGCATCTGTTTTGATTAATAGAATCAAAACTGAACTGTCAAGGGCAGAGAGTCGTAAAGAGGTTTTAAATCTTTTAGATGGAGACGGTATTCTTTTGTCTCCTATCTATTGTAAAAGTAGTGCAGAGGTCAATGTTGTCACCATTAGCAAAAGAGGAGAAGATTATCTATCTTTTGAGACAACACAGGATCTATTAAGAGAGTCTATAGACTTTTCAGAATATATTCTATTTATTAAAGAGGTTGAGTCCTTTTTACTTTTGGAAGATGAGGGGTTAATAGCTGATAGATTAAAGATTTTAAATAGTAATTACTTAACAATAAGTACGCAAATTTTGGAGTTGCTATTTGAGATAGATGGGGATATGAAGATTTTGAAGGCAAAGGTAGATTTTGATACTTTTATGAGCCAACATCGTTATGCAGTTATACAGATGGCTCTATCTGTTTTGAGTCCAAGTATTCTCCAAAATATCCCAAAAGAGAGTAAAAAAATATATTTTTTACCTTTTGGAGATCTGGAGAAGATACCATTTCATGTTATTCCTACAGGAGAGAGAGAGTACCTATCTGATAGATATAAGATAAGCTATATCCCATCCCTAAAGGAGTGTACAAAAGAGTACACTATAGACCGCAACAACGGCAAAGAGTGGATGTTTTTTAGGTTTACAGATTAACCTTCATCATTATCTCTATATATCATAGTAAATCCTTTATTTTAGTTTTGTATTAGGCAATACAGAACTAAATAGACAGTGACAAACTGTTTTGTGACAGATTTTTGTAAAAAAATTCAAATTTTATTATGTATAATAAAAAATCAATATATATAGATCTAAAAAATCATCAAAAAAAGATATTTTACATAATACTACAGCTAAATAATAGATTTAAAATTTTTAGAGTTGAGGGAGACAAAGATAAAAAAGATGAAGAGGTCTCTCTTCGAACTCTATTTACTCAGGAGTTTGATTCTCTTATGAGTGAAAAGGGTACTTTTGTCTATGAAGATATTACCCACAGAGTTGGTAGTGATTTTTTACTTTTTGGTACAACCAATAGAGAAAAATTTGATGAATATTTTTTGATAAAGTGTAAAAAAAAAGCTTATTATTTAGAGATTGACTTCTCTCTCTCCTTCCAGTTTTTACTTATTTATGATGTTAGTCAAGATCTAAAACCTATCAATCATAAAGGAGAAGAGGCAATCTCATCTCTATTTTCATTATTAAATAGTGATCATTGTGACTACTATAGTGGTGCATTAGATGTTTTTTTAATATCAACACCATCTTTTAGAGAGCTCAATAGAGATATGAGTAGTAGAGAGAGGGAGAGTTTCAAACAGACTATTATCAATAGTATGATGGAGAAGATATATGATAATATACGAGAAGATAGAGGATCTAGCAATCTAAGGTTTGCTCTAGTATTAGTTAAAAACAGTCTGAGAGATATTGATAGATCTATCTGGCGTTATCTTTTTTATGATATAAAAAATGGTATTAATCTTAATCGGGAGATAATAAAGAGTTATAGATTAGTTGGTGAAGCTTTGGATGTATTGGAGTTGACAGAGCAGAGGATCTCATATTTATATGAGTCTGATGTCGAAAAAGAGCATGAACGTCGTTTTATTTTGCTTCTTCTAAATAGTATACTGCGTATGAAAGATACTCTCTATTGGGATAAAAAAAAAGCTATAAACCTTGCAAGTTATATCTGTTATTTGGCTTTTACAGAGGATATAAAGGTAGTTGTTAACAGAGAAGGTGTAGAGAGACTAAAGATAGACTATACCTATATGATCCTCGTGGAGCTTCTTACTAAAGTAAACTCATCCTATTTTATTATGCTACTAGAAAAATTTCTCAATAGTGTCAATAACATTAGTATAGAGAAATTTTTGGAGCAACACATAGAGTATGAGTTTATTGAGAGAAAAAAGGAGAAAACTCTTTTTATCAAAATGGGAAAAGATAGCCTATCTGTCAAATATAATACCCTGAGACAAAATAGTAGTAGATTTTTTAAAAATGTATTAATTATAGGTGAGTTTTATAGGCTTATATCCGAAGAGAAAGATATGGATATGGTCATAGCTCTATCTTTGCAGAAAATATTAAAGAGTAGTATTAACGTAAAAAAATGTGCAAAAGACCCCATTAGTGCCAAATTTTTAACTCTTTTCCTAAAGGGACATAGTAAAAAAAATTGTGAATCGGGATTGAGAGATTTTTTTGACTCTTCAAAAAGTTCAATGGAGTTGCTCTGTTGATTATTAATCTATGATTAATAATTATTAGTTATACTCGGATAAATTTTATTAACTAGGATGTTAGTTGTGTTGAAAAAAGTATTTTCTATGAAAGTAGCAGTATGGTTGCTTTTTCTATTTGGTATCATTATCGGTACGGCGACCTTTATCGAAAACGATTACGGTACACAGACAGCAAAGGCATTGATCTATAATGCTAAGTGGTTTGAGTATTTTTTACTCTATTTTATTTTGATTTTACTCTATAATATTATCAAATTCAAAAGCTACAAAAGTAGATTCTCTGTATTTCTTTTTCATATATCGTTTTTGATTATTGCAATTGGAGCAGGGGTTACTCGTTATATCGGCTATGAGGGTATTATGAGTATCAGAGAGGGACAGAGTAGTAGTACTATGGTCTCTGATATGAAGATACTTCAGATCGATCTAGCTAGTGGTGAAGATAGGGTACACTTTGAACAGCCTCTACTACTCTCCTCTATGACTAAAAATAGATTGAGCAAAAGTATAAATATAGCTAATAAAGATGTAGAGATTGAGCTAATCAACTATCTCCCATCTGCTGAGAAACAGATAGTTCCTGATCCTAATGGAAAGTTGGCTTTAGAGTTGATGGTCTCCTCTGATGGGCAAGGAGGAAAAGCGGTAAACATAAGAGAGGGTGAGAGTTATGATGCAGGAGGATTTATGATCACCTTCAATCACTCTTTGGGTGATATTTCAAAACCTGTTTTTGCTATTAGTTCAGTAGATGGAAAGTTTCAAATCAATACAGCTTTTGATATGAAAACACTCTCTATGGTCACTCGCGAAGAGGAGAATCTGACAAAGGGAGTTAATCCTTTTGAGACAAAAAAGCTTCATCAGTTTAATAACAGTGCAGTGGTTTTAAAAGAGGTTCATGATAAATCTATCCTTCGCTATGGAAGTGCCTCTCTCAAGACAGTGGGAGGAAAGCCTGAGATGATTACTCTTAGAGTGAGTGTTGATGACAAATCAGAAGAGGTCAATCTATTCTCATATGTTGGTAATAGAGGAGAAGATAAAAAACTGACTCTTGCAGGTGTTGATATTAATCTCAATATGGGTGCAAAAGTTATAAATCTTCCATTTGCCCTAAAGCTAATTGATTTTCAACTAGAGAGATACCCAGGCTCGATGAGTCCATCATCTTATGCTAGTGAGGTAGAGTTAACAGATAGAGAAGAGGGGATCAACTCCATGCCATTTAGAATCTATATGAACCATGTATTAGATCATAGAAACTATCGTTTCTTTCAATCCTCTTATGACCAAGATGAAAAAGGAACTGTACTCTCTGTCAATCATGACCCAGGGACACTTCCTACCTATATCGGTTATCTTCTGCTCACCTTGGGTATGATATGGAATCTCTTTGATAGAAAAGGTAGATTTCAAAAGCTTCTTGCTAAAGCCAAAAAACTTCAAAATATAGAAGAGGATACCAAGCCATCTATATTTGATGGTTTAAAAAGAGTTATTGCTAGGGCTAAAAAGGTTGGAGAGATAGATAAAAAGATGTTTGATACTACAGCAATGGTGATGATAATAGTCTCGGCTCTGTTATATACCACTCCTCTTCAAGCAGGAGAATTACCAACGCTTGATGATAATCGTAGCAAGATACTAAACTCCTATAATCAACCTGAGATGTTAGAGCAGTTTGGAGAGATTGTACTACAGAGTCATGGTGGACGGATGAAACCTATTGATACTTTTGCTCATGAGATAGTCTCTAAGCTATCGGGCAAAAGCTCTATCTATGGAGTAGAGGCAAATGCTATCTTCTTAGGGATGACAGTCAATCCAAAGTTCTTCCAAGATCTGAGTATGATCAAAGTAGGACACCCAAAGATAGCCAAAGAGTTAGGGCTTGACAAAAGTACTAAATATGCAAGTTTCAATAACTTCTTTACACAAGATGGAAGCTACAGACTCTCAGATCAAATCAGTGAATCAGTGCGAAAAAAACCACTAGAAAAGAGTGCTTATGACAAAGAGCTAGTCAAGGTAGATGAGAGATTAAATATCGCCTATATGGTCTATACAGGCTCACTACTTAAGATCTATCCAATGCCAAATGATCCAAGCAACAAGTGGCTAAATCCCCAAGAGGCGATCCAGCAGTTTCCAGAGAAACTCTCTGATATGGCTCGTATGATGACTATGTATCTATTTGAGGGAGTGAGTGTTATTCAACAAGAGAATAACATAACCACTTTTACTCAAGCAGTTAAATTAATCAATCTCTATCAACATAAGTTTGGAGATGAGGTTATTCCTTCAAAAGATATGGTTAAGACAGAGATATGGTATAACAAATTAGGGCTTTTGAGTAAACTCTTTCCTCTCTATCTTATGGTTGGATTGATTCTCCTGATGGTTGCTTTTGCCAATGTAGTAAAGCCAACTCACTGGATAGACAAAGCGACCAAAATAGCTTGGGTTTTGATGAGCATCGGTTTTGTAATGCACCTTGTAGGGATGGGAATGCGTTGGTATGTAGCAGGTCACGCCCCGTGGTCAAACGCCTATGAGTCTATCGTCTTTATCGCAGGATCAACAGTGGTAGCAGGTCTGATACTTGCCAAAAATTCACCATTTACTCTTGGTGCAACAGCTCTCTTGGCAGGATTTACTATGCTAGTAGCTCATATGAACTTTGTAAACCCAGAGATTACCAACCTCGTGCCTGTACTAAAATCATACTGGTTGATGATCCATGTGGCGACTATTATCTCAGGTGATGGGTTCTTGGGGCTTGGCTCTATGCTATCTCTTCTTGTATTGATCCTCTTTATTATGAGGGGTGAGGGCAAAGAGAATATAGATCGTTCGATCAAAGAGATTAGTAGTATCGCTGAGATGAGTCTTATTATCGGTCTCTTCTTGATGACGATTGGTAACTTCCTTGGTGGAGTTTGGGCAAATGAGAGTTGGGGTAGATACTGGGGCTGGGATGCCAAAGAGACATGGGCAGGGGTTACTATCTTGATCTATGCGACAGTCCTTCACTTGCGTTTCATTCCAAAGATGAACAATCCATTTGTCTTCAATGTAGCTTCTCTATGGGCATACTCTTCTGTGATTATGACCTACTTTGGAGTCAACTACTACTTATCAGGGCTTCACTCCTACGCAGCGGGTGATCCTGTGCCGATTCCTATGTGGGTCTACTATGCTATTGCAGGTATGTTTGCTCTGACACTAGTAGCTTCCACTAAACGAAAAATGAAATAAGAAATATAGCTGGGTATCTCTATACCCAGCACAAGGATAGAACAGTATGCTAAATGCAAAAGAGGATCGATACAACGGTCTAATTATTAACCCCCAAACAGTTGAACAATCGCCTTCTGAGTTTAAAACTTCACTAGAACAACTTCTCAAAGAGGCAGAATCAGATAAAAA
>Ga0256827_10000448_pt1 | contig 25711 bp, 24 predicted proteins | sample CV84metaG_FD_185977 | JGI IMG/M metagenome (GOLD analysis project Ga0256827, IMG submission 185977) | Hydrothermal vent microbial communities from East Pacific Rise, Pacific Ocean - CV84 | ecosystem: Environmental > Aquatic > Marine > Hydrothermal vents | place: Pacific Ocean: East Pacific Rise...
CATGTCTATAAGCTTTTGTCACAACACCTGCATAGTACGGAGATTTTGTACGCCCTTCTATCTTGAGTGAATCTATAACTCCTGATGCCAATATCTCATCTACATGAGAAGCCATATTCATATCTTTGGCATTCATAATGTATGTACCTATGCCCTCCTCTTCATCAAGTCTAAATGTTGTTCCCGACTCAGGGTTATGTGCATAAATCTCATACGGGAAACGGCAATCATTTGCACAGGAACCACGGTTTGGTACACGTCCTGTTTGCAAAGAGGAGACTAGGCAACGTCCAGAGTAGGCAAAACACATAGAACCGTGAACAAAAACTTCAAGTTCAAGGTCAGGAATAACAGTTTTAATAGCTTCACAATCCTTCAAACTTATTTCACGTGCTACAATAATACGCTTAACTCCAAGGTCATAATAGACTTGTGCATCCAAGGCATTCATAACATTAGCTTGTGTAGAGAGATGAATAGGTATATTAGGAGCAATTTCAGCTGCTAATTTCACAACCCCAGGGGAAGAGACAATTAAAGCATCTGGCTTAAGCTCTGCTATCTTTGCTATATGATTTTTATAAAGTTTTATTTGAGAATTAAAAGGAAATGAGTTAACAGTTGCATAAACTTTTTTGTCTCTAGCATGTGCATATTTAATACCTTCTGCATAAGAGTCCATATCAAACTCTTTACCAGAACGAATACGAAGTGAAAAAGTGCTTGTACTACCATACACAGCATCTGCACCGTAATTCAAAGCAATCTTCATTTTCTCCAAATTACCAGCTGGTGCTAAAAGTTCTACTCTATTTTGCATTATTGTCCGTTTTATATAACCATTAAAGGTATTATTTTAGCTCTTATTTTACCAAAATAGTTGTAATAAACAGTTTTTTCTAAAATGAAAGCAAATTTAGTAAAAATTAAAAACCTTTACAATTATATATTTAAATGCTAAAATCATGCACAGTAAATAATCTTACATATTAAAGGAATAGATGAATGAAGTCCATACAAAAAATTTTAATGGTACTGTTTTTACTATTGTATAGTAGCAGCATAATATACGCATCAGATAATACAAAGCAGTTAAATAAAATTAAAACTGTTTCTCCAGTACCATCAGCAATTCTTATGAATGCATATAGGTATTTGGGAACACTAAAACACTTCTCTGTAGATGCTGTAACAGATAATGATGACTATTTGCAAAATAAAATTCTGGTAACTTTTAGCCACAATATACATATAGATCTTCAGAGACCAAGCAAGCTATATATAGATGTGGAAGGTGATCTTAAAAGTAGATCTTATTATTTGAATAGTGGTGACTTTACTGCTTACGATAAAGATTTAAACTATTATGGAAAATTAAATACTCCAAAAAATATTGATGATGCACTTGATTATCTTTTTGAGAAATATGATATTAAAACTGCCTTGGCAAATATTTTATATAGTGATTTAGACAAAAGAACACCTCCTAAAAACAAAGGTTTTTATTTTGGTATTTCAGAGGTTAACTCTATAAAGTGCCATCATATAGCATTTGCTTATGATAATCAGGAAATGCAGTTATGGATAGAAGTTGGTAATAAACCATTAATACATAAATTTAGTATTGTTGACAAAAGTGAAACATCTTTTCCAAGAAGTACAACTACACTCAAATGGTCTGTAGAGACAAAGCCAAATATGAAATTTTTCATATTTGATGTAGCAAAAAAAGCGATACAAATTAATATTCAATCAAACAGTGAGGAGAACTAACTATGAAAAAATATACATTCCCGACGCTTAAATTTATTGTTATCTTCATTACTGTAGGATTTTTCTCTCCATCTCTTCAAATAGATAAAAATCAACTTAATGGTATGACAAATGCACATTTTACTTTCATTAACCAAGCTGAAGCTAGAAGAGGTGGTGGCGGAAGAAGAGGAGGTGGAATGCGTAGAAGTGGTGGTATGAGACGCAGCGGTGGATTTAGCCGTAGTAGCATGAACCGCGGTGGCTTTAACCGTAGTCGCATGAATCGTGGTAGTTTTAATCGTAGTAACTTTAACAGACGTACACCAAGCAGAAATAGATACCAAGGTGGAAACTTTCATAAAGCAAAGAGACCTTCTATTAAGCGTCCATCTACAAGACCTAGTAAAAGACCTGCTACAAAAAGACCAAATAAAGTAACCAGACCTTCAACTCGACCTAGTAAACGTCCTACAACTCGCCCAGTCAATAGACCTGGTAATCGTCCTGGAGCTGGAAAGCCAAATAGACCAGGGAAACCAGGTGCAGGAAAACCTAACAGACCAGGAAGACCAGGTGCAGGAAAGCCTAACAGACCAGGGAAGCCAGGTGCAGGAAAACCCAACAGACCAGGGAAGCCTGGGCATGGTAAACCTGGACATGGAAGACCACCTCATCATGGTCATCACCCACATCATGGTCACCATCCACACTTCCACTATCCTCACTATGGTTGGGGCGGATACTGGCCATGGTTCTGGGGTAGTGCCATTACCATTGGTGCTTTAGTCTCAACCATTCCTGATGATGGATGTAGAGATGTATATATTGACAATAAACTCTTTAAAGAGTGTGATGGTGTACTATTTGAGCCAGTATATCAAGGAAGCGACGTACAATATAAAGTTATTGAAATGAAAAAATAGTTAGTCTCTTAAAGAGATTTTTGATGCTATTAAGCTAATTAAAAAAGTTTGGAGCAAGGACTTCAGTCCTGTTCTGTGGGATTGAAATCCCTGCTCCAAAATATTCTTCTACATAATACCTCTATGGTATACTTCTACTTATGAAAACAACACGAATAGACTTACACAATCATACTGCACGATGTAACCATGCAAAAGGTACAATAGATGAATATATAGAGAGAGCCATTGAACTGGGCATAGATATTTACGGTTTCTCTGAACATGCTCCTATGGATTTTGATGAAAATTACCGCTTGCCTTTTTCTGATATGGATGCTTATGTATCTGATGTATTAAATGCAAAAGATAAATACAAAAATGAGATAGAAATTCTCCTTGGATATGAAGTAGATTATTTACCTACCCATATGGATAAACGTGTCCTAAATGCAAAAGTTGACTACCTCATAGGTTCAGTACACTTCATAGACAAGTGGAGTTTTGATAACCCTGAATTCATAAGTGGTTGGAAAACAAAAAATATAGATGAAATATGGAAAGCTTATTTTGAAGCAACAGAAGCCATGGTTAAAATGGGTAAATTTGATATAGTTGGACACTTAGATCTTATAAAAGTCTTTAAATATATGCCTAAACAAGATATTAGAATATTAGCAAAAGATGTTTTAAAAGCCATAAAAAGTTCAAATATGGTACTGGAACTTAACTCTGCTGGACTTAGAAAACCTGTAGGAGAGATATATCCATCCCCTCAACTGTTAGAAGTTGCGTACGAATTAGACATACCTATTACATTCTCTTCAGACGCACATGCAGTAGATCAAGTTGGTTTTGGTTATGAAGCAACCGTTAAGATTGCCAAGGCTATAGGCTACACAAAAGCTGTTACTTTTCGTGAACACGATAAGCAATTGATTCTTTTTTAAGCATTCTTATTGACCAACCGTTAGTTATTACTCGCTATAATTATAGCTATAAAATTTAATTTAGGAGAGTTACAACATGGGTAAATTCGTTAACAATATTACAGAGTTTAATAAATACTGCGAAGAGAATGAAGTTGAGTTTATTGACTTTAGATTTACAGATATTAAAGGTGCATGGCACCATATTTCATACAGAGCATCTGCTGTAGAAGATAGTATGTTAGATGCTGGTATTCCATTTGATGGTTCATCTATTGATGCATGGCAACCGATTAATGAGTCAGATATGATTCTTAAGCCAGATGTTGAAACTGCATTTATGGATCCATTCACTGCTGATAGTACAGTGATTCTTATTTGTGATGTATATGACATCTATAAAAATGAGCTTTATGCAAAATGTCCTAGATCTATTGCTAAAAAAACATTGAAACATATGAAAGATCAAGACATTGGTGACGAAGCTTTCTTTGGTCCTGAAAATGAGTTTTTTATCTTTGATGATGTACAAATTTGGGATGGTATTAACCAGTCAGGTTTTAGAGTTGATTCTGAAGAGGGTGAGTGGAATGATGCTACATCTTATAATGACATTGGTAACATGGGTCACAGACCAAGAACAAAAGGTGGTTACTTCCCAACAATGCCAACAGATACAATGGTTGACCTTAGAGCTGAAATGATGTTACTTCTTGAAGAGGTAGGTTTAACAGTAATGCTTGGTCACCATGAAGTTGCTCAAGCACAAGGTGAAATCGGTATTAAGTTCGGTGACATGATTGAAGCAGCAGATAATGTACAAAAATATAAGTATGTTTGTAAAATGGTTGCACACCTTAACGGTAAATCATGTACATTTATGCCTAAACCACTTTATGGTGATAATGGAAATGGTATGCACGTACACCAGTCAATCTGGAAAGACGGTAAAAACCTTTTCTATAAAGAGGGAGCTTATGCAAACCTTTCAGAGACTGCTCTTCACTACCTTGGTGGTATCTTTAAACATGCTCATGCTGTTTCTGCATTTACAAACCCAAGTACAAACTCTTACAAGAGACTTATTCCTGGATTTGAAGCACCAAGCATCTTGACATACTCAAGCCAGAACAGATCTGCTGCTTGTCGTATTCCTTATGGTGCAGGTGAAATGGCTACAAGAATTGAGACTAGATTCCCAGACTCTTCAGCATGTCCTTACCTATGTTTTGCAGCACTAATGATGGCTGGTCTTGACGGTATTAAAAATAAAGATATTCCTGTAGGTCCAATGAATGAAGACCTGTTTGAACTTTCACTTGATGAAATTAGAGAAAAAAATATTCCACAGATGCCTCATACACTAAGAGAAGCACTTGAAGGTCTTATTGGAGATAGTGACTTCCTTAGTCCAGTATTTACTAAAGATTTTGTCGATACATACCAACATTACCTATTTGATAGACAAGTATGGCCAGATGAAGGAAGACCAACAGCGTTTGAATTCCAATCAACTTACTCTTGCTAAAACAAAATCTCAGGCTTTGCCTGAGATTACAGGAACTCTAAACTTATTTAGAATTTCTTATACTCTTTTTACTAATCACCTATCTATTACCACCTAAGAAAAAATCCAAGGATAAAATATGATAAAAAAAATAAATTTACTTCTTATTTCTACTATGCTATTTGTAGGATGTACTGAAATAGACAATGCCATAAATGATGCTATAAGTGGAGAAGTAACTGCCGATACCATCAAAGCAAAAGAGAGGGTAGTAATCATAAATAATGTTAATAGACCTGCATGTGCAATTATTAAAAAAGGTTTAGCAAATATTGTTGAGGATGATTATAACAACATCGAGACACTTGTGACAGAGCTTGGGGTTACATGTGAAACTTACAATAAACCTTCAGATAATCCTACAGTATGTATAGAGCAGTCACTTGTAAATTGGCTTGAAGAGAAGAGTCATGACACCATTACTGACCTTGAGTCAGCAGAGGGTGATAAGGCTTGTGTTATAGGGTCTGATTACTAAAGGCTAATCAGATTTTAATTTAATGAGAGCTTTTACTTGTATTAATATCTGAAACTGGATTAAGAGAATTTATCACTAATTCAACAATCTTCAATGTTTTTATTTTTGTATTGAGCAAACAGTTAAATTCATAGTGTTTACTCTCTTTATGTAGTTGCCCCATCATTGCAAAGTTACCACTTTGCGATTGTAGTAATTCAATATATTTATATGTGTAGTCTGCATATCCTTTTTTACTAATGGCATCTGTGCATAATTTAGTAATTTTTAATTCATCCTGCTTTGAAGGATCTGCTATGAGTCCTGCAGGAAGTAGCAATAGCAGTGATGAGAGCATGACTGCTTTTTTGAGTGTAGTTAACATAAATGTTCCTTTTATGGGGTGTTAGGATAGCGAAGTTTAGCATTTCTTCACCTCTTATTTACTTGGTACCATTTTTCTCCAGCTTAATCACATTTTCACCTCACTTTTTATAAATATGATATATGATGTCACTTCTAAATTAATACAACAAGACAAACCAGTCAATAAAAATCAAGGAAATAGAAATGAAAATAAATACAGTAGCCGTAACGGCATTACTTATAGGAGCAACTTCACTGCTAAGTGCTAGTAGCGTATATTCACCAAGTAAAGGTGTAATTTGTGACAAAAAATCAAAATTTTGTACAGACAGCTATGGTATCTCTTTGGCTCTAACAAAAGAGTATCTTGGAGCAAAAGCAGAGAGGAGATGGTCTAAAATATTGAGTGATAATAGTTTTGACTCTACATCATTTACTCTTTCAAATGGTCTCTCATGTAATACAAAACAAAAAGTATGTAAAAAATCAAAATGGGATGATAATGCTGACCCACATTGGACAAAAGTACTTTTTGGTAGTTCAGCACATAGTTCTGGAGGTAGTAACAGTGAAGCAAAACGTTTAGCTGCGACAGATTGTAAAAATTATATTTCTGAAAAGTTTGATCTTAAAAAGTCAACAATACATACATCAAAAATAAACGTACGTCATGCAAATACAAGTGTACATATAAGCATTAATTCACGTCATCCACTTGTTGAAGAGAGTGGTATATGTAAAATTATTGATGGTGATGTAAGCTATAAGGCATCTTACTAAAAGTAAACACTCATTATGGACTCCTGCCAAACTTTAAAATAGTGTCCCACTATCTTTAGAGTCTGGCTCTTCTGGAGCAATTGCTTTTGGGTGAATAGGATCATCATATTCATATTTTTCTGGCTCCTCATCTATATTGATGGTCTCTGCCAGTCCAATATCTTCTTCTGGTCTTATATCTTCATCTTCTACTATTATGACATCATTTTGATTTTCAGAAATATTCTCGCCAGTAGATAGGCTATCATACTCATCTTGAGCAGTCATCTTTTTTACAGGAAAAGGTGATGTATCGGTATAAAGTTCAGATTTGCCCTCATACTCTCCTCTAAATACACCTTGAGGTATGTCAAAAGATCTCTTCGTATCAGGGTAAAGTTCTAGTAACTTTTCATAATAGTATGCAAAAGCTGGTGCAGCAATGGCACCACCTGTTGCTCTACGTCCTATTGGTTTATTGTTGTCTCTACCAAACCATACAATAGCTTCAATGGTTGGAGAGTATCCACAGAACCAAGCATCTACATTTTTATTTGTAGTACCTGTTTTACCTGCCAACTCTATTCCTTTTACTCTTGCATTTCTACCTGTACCTCTTTTAATTACATCTTTTAAAATATCTGTCATAAGATATGTTTGGTCTGGTGTAGAAAAATCTTTAATCTCTTTAGATCTAGTCTCATAAATAACAGCACCCTCTCTGGAGATAACTTTACTTACAATTCTTGGAGCAATCATATGCCCCCTGTTTGCAAATACAGAAAAAATCTGTGCCATTTTAATTGGGCTTAGTCCAAGGTTTCCAAGGGCAATTGACATATCTCTTGGTATATGTGGTACATCTAAAAAAGCTAATCTTTTACGTATGGTACTCACTCCAAGGTCTGAAACAAGATTTATGGTTGCAAGGTTACGTGAATGTACCAATGCCTCTCTCAATGGCATAAAACCTTTAAAATCATGTTCATAATTTTTAGGAGCCCACACTTTTCGTACACCATGAGAGTAGTATTGGAATGTTCTAGCAAGGTCTGTCAATGGTGTAGCAGGATTATAACCCATATCTAGTGCAGTCTGGTAAATAAACGGTTTAAATGCAGATCCCGGTTGGCGTACAGATTGTGTTGCTCTATTAAAAGCTGATCTTTTATAATTAGTCCCCCCCACCATTGCCAAAATGTCACCTGTATTGCTCTCTACAGCTACAAATGCAGCATTAAGTGTAGATTTTTCAGGCTTCTCCTTATATTTTTTCAATGCTTTTTTGTAGGCAAAATCTATTGCATCACGTGCTATAGCTTGCTGTTTCATATCTATGGTAGTATATATCTTATACCCTCCAGTACGTATGTCACCTAACCTATCTTTAAAACGTCTCAAAACTTCATCTACAACATAAGGTGCTATGTTTTGTGTTAGAGATGTTTTATAAATCTTTGGCGACTCTTTAACAGCCTTAAGATAATTGCTATTTGTAATCCAACCTATATTTTTCATACGGTAAAGTACAGAATTTGCACGGTTTAAGGCACGTTTATAATGCCTAAGAGGATTGTAATAGCTTGGTGCATTTGGCAGACCAACTAAAATAGCCGACTCTTTAAGCGTAAGTTCATCAAGCTCTTTATGAAAATATCCATTTGCTGCAGTCTTTACACCAAAGTAATTATTTCCATACGATATCTCATTTAAATACCTCTCTATAATATCCTCTTTGGAGAGTTCATGTTCTATTTTGAGAGCTAGTATTGCCTCTTTAATTTTACGGGCAAGTTTTTTTTCATTAGTTAAAATTTTATTTTTAATGAGTTGCTGAGTAAGAGTACTTCCTCCCTCTACAAACTTACCTGCTTGTATATCTTTAAAAATGGCTCTAATTATGGCATCTGGATTTACACCATTATGTTCAAAAAAACGTGTATCTTCCATAGCTACAAGACCCTCAACCAAAAAACCAGGTATTTCATTATAATTTGCGTAAAGACGATGTTGTTTCTTAAAAACGTAGGCAAGTTTTTCACCATTTCTACCTAAAATAACAGAAGAAGTTTGTGGTTTATAATTTATAAGTTTATCTGCATCTAAAGATATCTCCTCATAAGCATAAATAAATGCTGCCGTAAGAGCTACCATAAACAACATTGTCAAGATAATAGAACCTTTAACTAAACTACTGAACAAACTAACCCTTTAAAACTTTTATTAATATTTTTCTTTTTATTGTACCGTGTTATGCCTAATGAGTGCCAACACATGGTGTAGTTTTTTACTAGAGACAGATAAATTTAAAATGACACGTACAATTGGAACAGAGACAGTAGGTTGACGAATTGCACCCACTAAATACCCTTGATTCATAAGCCCTTTTTGCATAAATAGTGCAAAGTCATTACTCTCCATCTCTACAGGGAATATAAGTCCATGCACCTCTACACCCATCACTTTTTTGATGAGTGCTTGTCTCTTCTCTATTTTGTTTTTAAACTTCTTTACATTTTTTTGTATATATTCAAGATTTACAAGAGCCAATGCTGTATCAAAAACAGATGGTGCAGTTGAGTAAATAATTGGTTTTGCTCTATTTTCCAAAAAAGAGATAATATTTTTTGAAGCTAAAATATATGCACCGTAAGAGCCATAAGCTTTCCCCAATGTACCCATTTTAATATGTCTCTCATTTATTTCAATCTTGTAGTGTTCAAAAATGCCTAAAAGTGTTTTACCAAGAACCCCTGCTGAGTGGGCTTCATCTACAATCATAATAGCTTTAACATCTTCTACCAAATCAAAAATATCTTTAGCACAAAGGTCACCACTCATAGAGTAAATACCTTCAACAGCAACAATCTGTCTTTTTGCAGGATTCTCTGTAAGTTTTTCTCTTAAATCATTTACATCATTATGAGAAAAAGTAATGACCCTATCTGCAAGAAGTTTTGATGCCATTACACCAGAAGCGTGATACTCCTCATCCATAAAGAGCATATCGCCTTTACGCACCAAAGCTTCTATAAGTGACATATTTGCTAAAAATCCAGAGCCGACAACTATGCCCTCTTCAAAGCCATTATATTCAGCTAGAGTCATTTCAAAAATACGATGAATAGGATGGTATCCATTAACAAGCATACTAGCTTTAGAACTTAAGGTTTCATATTTTTGAACCATTTTAAAAGCTTTTTTAAAATTTTTCTTATTATGAGAAAGTCCCAGATAGTCATTGGAAGCCATATCGTCTAATCTATCATCATAAATATTTCGTTCTCTAAAACGTCCAGCTTTTTTTAGTGCTTTTAACTCATTTTCATACATTTATCTTTAACCATTTATCCATGGCAAAAGAGTTTCTACCTGCAGACCCATTGCTGTACTCTCAAAGCCATCTACTGACTTAATATACTTTTTACAAAAACCTTCAACCATACAGGCACCAGCTTTTCCTTGCCATAGCCCACCACTAAGATAAGCTTCAAGATCATCTTTATCAAAGGAATTAAAGTGGTAATGTGTCGCAGATACATCTGTAAAAAGTAACTCTTTAGTCCTGAAATGTAATGAAGATACAATAGATATTTTAGAAGCACTCTGAAGATTTAAGATACGTCTTGCATCTTCTATATTTTTTGCTTTTCGTAAGATTGTTCCATCTGAAGCGACAATGACAGAGTCAGCACATAAAAGTGCTATTTCCAATCCAAACTCTTTTACGGCAGAGTCCATTTTACCTTTACTAGCAGTATATACAAAATCTTTAGCAATTGTAGTTGTAATTTGATCTTCATCATAATCAGGAGATTTTTGAATAAAATCTATACCAAATTTATGTAGCAGCAATGCTCGGCTTTCCGAAGAGGAGCAGAGACATATTTTTCTACTCACTATTTAGTTACCACCCTCAATAATTTCACTTAAATAGACTTTTGACTCTTCTAAAGCTACATGAATTTTACTAGCATCTTTTCCACCAGCTTGTGCAAAGTCTGGACGACCTCCACCACCTCCACCTACAATAGGTGCTATGGCTTTAATCCAATCTCCAGCTTTTAGTGGTGCATTCTTTACACCTGCTGCTAACATTACCTTCTCACCTTTTTTCTGGAAAAGCATAATAGCAAGATTTTCATACTTATTCTTTGCATCATCAATAAGCTCTTTAATATCCCCTGTTTCTACCTCTTCAATAATAATATTAATGCCTTTAAGCTCTGTAGCACTTAACTCTTTTTTACTTGCGGACTGTGCTGTACGTACATCTGCTTTAAGTGTTTTTATCTGCTCTTTAAGTTTTGCTATTCCAGCAAGAGGATTTACATTTTTAAGTTCCTCTTTTACTTTGTTGAGTTCACTTCTCATACTGAAAACATTTCTAAAAGCCTGAGTACCACAAACAGCCTCAATACGTCTTACTCCAGCAGATACACCTGACTCTTTACCTATCATAAAAAGTCCTATCTCTGAAGCATTATTTACATGAGTTCCACCACAAAACTCTACAGAAACGTCTCCTACACTTACAACTCTTACACGATCTCCATATTTTTCTCCGAATTGTGCTTTTGCTCCAGATTTTTTTGCCTCTTCTATACTCATCTCAACTGTAGTCAATGGAACTTCATGAGAAATTTTACTATTTACCCAAGCTTCTACTTTTGAAATTTCATCTTGACTCATAGCCTGTGGATGAGAAAAGTCAAAACGTAATCTATTTGCTTCAACCAATGACCCTGCCTGAGATATATGTTCACCCAATATTTCAGTAAGTGCAGCATGAAGCAAATGCGTTGCAGTATGATGCTTTTCAATCTGTTTTCTACTTCCATCTACAGTTGCAACAACTACATCTCCAACAAAAATTTCACGATGCACTTCTATAAGTGATAAATTCATATCAAGGAATTTTTTTGTATCTTTTATAAATCCTTTTCCCTCAATAATACCTGCATCACCTATTTGCCCTCCAGACTCTGCATAAAAAGGTGTCTGTTCAAGCATTATCCAGGCATTGGTATTTGCTGAAACATGAGGTACTGTTTTAAAATTCTCATCTAATAATGCTACTACTTTACTCTCAATTCTAAAAATGTTATACCCAATAAATTGATTAACTCCAAAACGCTCTTTAAGAATTTTAAAATCACCACTCATCGCAGCATCTCCAGTACCTTTCCACCCTGCTTTTGATTTTGCTTTTTGTGCATCCATCTTAGCTGTAAAGGTATCCATATCTAGCTTAATATTTTTTTCACGAAGCATATCTTCTGTCAAATCAAGAGGGAAGCCATAAGTGTCATAAAGTTTAAAAGCAACTTCTCCATTGAAAATATCAGAAGTTTTTTCAAGCTCTTCATTAAAGAGTTTTATCCCCGCTTCTATAGTCATGAAAAAGCGTTCTTCCTCCAATTTCATAGAAGTTTTTATACTCTCTGCTTTAGAGTTAAGGTAGTCATACTGCTCACCCATAGTCTCTACAAGTACATCTACCAACTTATACATAAATGGCTCATGCAATCCAAGTAAATAACCATGGCGTATAGCACGACGCATTATACGTCTAAGTACATACCCACGCCCCTCTTTATCGAAGTTTACACCTTGAGCAAGAAGGAAAGAGCATGAGCGTAAATGATCAGCAATAACACGATATGATGCAGAGTTTACAGCATCATAATTATATTTTGTTCCTACTAGTTCACCAATTTTGTCTAAAAATGGCATAAATAGTGAAGAGTGATAGTTGTTAAGTTTACCCTCTTTTATAGCTACTACTCTCTCAAGTCCCATACCTGTATCTATGCTTGGTTTGGGAAGTGGGTTAAGTGTTCCTGTCTCATCTCTGAAATACTGCATGAAAACGAGGTTCCAAATTTCTAAAAATCTGTCACCCTCTCCACCCATTTTGTCTTCTGGTCCACTGAAATGCTCTTCTCCTTGATCATAGAAGATTTCAGAACATGGTCCACATGGTCCAGTATCACCCATTTGCCAGAAGTTGTCTGCATCGCCAAAATAGACAATACGATCTTCAGCTATATGTTCTTTCCAAATATCAAAAGCTTCTTGATCACTGTCATGAACTGTAACCCAAATTTTATCCACAGGAAGATTTAAATATTTCTCAGAGGTAATAAACTCCCAAGCATAAGCAATGGCTTCTTTTTTAAAGTAGTCTGCAAAAGAGAAATTACCAAGCATTTCAAAAAGTGTATGATGACGTGCTGTGTAACCAACATTATCAAGGTCATTATGCTTCCCTCCTGCTCTCAAACAAGTTTGCGAAGAGGTTGCTCTTGGAGGGTTAGGAATTGGTGCATCACCAGTAAAAATGTTTTTAAACTGAACCATACCGGCATTTGTAAACATAAGTGTTGCATCGTCTGGTACAAGTGGTGAACTATCTATAAGCTGATGACCTTTACTTTGAAAAAAGTCTAAAAATGATTTTCTAATATCCATAATAAATCTATCCTAAAATATGAGGAGCTTTCCTCATGAAATAATTAGAGATATTTTAGCTAAATTGTGGTTATTGGGAGGTAAAGGAGGAAGGTTTTATGAGGAAGAAAATATTACAGATAGTATGAACATTACCATTGATACAATCAAGTTAAGTAAATTATATAAGGAGCAGGGACTTTTAGTCCCATTGAACGGGGTTAAAACCCCTACTCCAAATTTTTATAATGGACTTAACTTAATATCAAGTTTTTTAACTAAATTCTAAGCTTAACAATTAGCTTCATAAATGGAATTTATTTCTAAATCTCTTCCTAAACTATCACAAGGATATACTTCTCCTAATTCCAGAGTGTAATCTCCTGTTTCTATAACATAAGAACCACCATTATTATCACTCATTTGAATCTCATCATACTTAATATTATATGTTCCTTCAAAATATTCATTATTACGATAGTATTCATAATGACCATCACTACAATAGAGTAATCTAATACTTTCATCACGATTATTTACTCCATTAATTTCATAACCTTCTGATAAATTATCAATATCAATGCGTTCAATATTTGAAGGTTGCTGTCCTCCTCCACCATTATCTCCACTTCCTGATCCACCACCACAACCGTTAAGTGCCAATACCATACTTCCTGAAACCAATAATCCTAATAATCTTTTATTCATTTTCTTCTCCATATATTTTTTATTATTAAAATGCAAATGTACAACTATCATTTATAAGATAGTTGAAACTTCCATATAAATCTGTAAGACCTGCATCACCACCATAACAACTATATGGAATGCTATCTTTCGGTTGTCCAATATCTGACTCTATAAACAATTCATCACCTGGTGTACCATCAAAACCTATTAATTCAAATGTACAATTCTCTCCTGGTTCAAAAGTAAACTCACCATTTCCTTCTGTATAAAAAGGTCCTGATACATCACCAAAACTATTGATGCATGTATATTCTACATCTGATGCAGAAAAACCTTTTCTATCTATTAAAAAGAGTGTTGTCATTCCAGATTCTGGTACTCTTGACCCATCATGATATCCATCTTCATACCCATCTTCATAAGCATCATCTGCCCCATCACAACCACTTAAAGCAAACACTGCAACAGTGGCAAACATTAAACTAATTATTTTCTTATTCATTTTAACCTTTCAAACTTTTTTATTATAATTTTACTATACACTACAATTGTGTTATTTTTGTGTTAGTGTTATAACATATCTTTTAATAGATTTGCAATTTGTTTACTTCCATCTTTTTCTACAATCTTCATAAGACCTTTACTTTTAACACTCATATTTTCAGTAAGTAGTGACAAAACACTCTCTTCATCTATATTATCTTCACGCATAAGCCATGCCAACTCTTTTTCAACAAGAAATTGTGCATTGTAAAATTGATGGTCAGATGCTGCATACGGGTATGGAATATATAGTGTTGGCAAGGCTGTTGCTGAGAGTTCCCATAGTGTTGAAGCACCTGCTCTTGCAATGGCAAAGTCTGACTCATTCATGTAGTCAGCCAATTTAGTAGTAAAGCCAAATACTTCCGCTTCAATATCTAATGATTTGTAAGCTTTCTCTACCTCATCTATATTGTTTACACCTGCTTGGTGTATGATTTTGATACCTCTTTTCTTCAACTCTGGAGCTATTGTCAGTGCTAACATGTTAATGGCTCTTGCTCCTTGTGAGCCTCCTAAGAAGATTATAGTTTTTACAGACTCACGAATATGTGCATTGTTAAAAAATATCTCTTTTATGGGATATGCATGAATAGGGCTCTCGTCCAAATAGGAGGAGATAAAAGTCTTTGCATAAGGCTTCATAAGTTTGTTTAGAGAACCCAAAGCAGCATTTTGTTCATGAATGACTAGAGGAATACCCAAACTTTTAGCTGCAAAGGCTGTAGCAGCCGATGAGAAACCACCTACGGAAAAAACTACTTTAGCATTATGTCTTTTCAATAATTTTCTTGCCTCTCTCATAGCTTGAAACATCATCCACAGCGATTTTAATTTAGCTAAACCTTTTTGATTTACTACTCCACGAGTATCAAAAAAATACTTCTCTTTAAAATCATCATCATTTTCAAACCACTGTTTGTCCTGCCCTTTAGTTGAGCCGATGTAAATAAGTTCTTCCTCTTTTAACTGCTCTTTTACTGCTTTTATAATGGCTAAGTGTCCACCAGTACCACCACCAGTCATAACAATACTCATAAACTATCTCCTCTTTTATTATTTAGACTTATAACATTTTACCATGTACATCTCTTGGCACTTTTTTTGAAATCATAAGTACCATACCAATTGCTATGCATGAAGCCAATATGTGTGAACCTCCATAACTTAAGAATGGCACTGCAATTCCCTTAATAGGTGTTATTCCTGAAATTCCGTATGAATTTAAAATGAATGCAAAAGATATTAGAAGTCCTATGCCTATGGAAAAAAGATAGTACATAGGATTTTTAACTTTTGAAGCAATCTTAAAGATACGAAATACAATAAAGAGTATGGTAAAAGTAACAAAAGATAAACCTAAAAAACCTAACTCCTCTGTAATTCCTGCCAAAATAAAGTCTGTATGTACTTCACTTAAATAGCCCAGTTTAAACTGCCCATTTCCAAGACCAGTACCAAAAAAACCACCATTATGAATGGCATTAAGTGAATTTGAAATTTGATAAGGCTCTTTTACTGTTGTCTCTACACGAAACCTCTTTAACTCTTCAAAAGGGAAAAATGCCAAAATATCATTTTGAACAGTACTCCACCAACTTTTAATTCTTAACATTCGGTGTGGTGCTATAAAAATAAGTGTAACAATAGCCATAAATGCACCAAAAAGAAGTGTAAAGAAAAACTTTATTGATGAACCAATAAACATAAATAATACTATTAAGATTCCAGTAAGAACAACTACTTGTCCAAGATCTTTTTGAAATACAGCAATAATTACAACTGCCAAAATGAAAAGAAAAATGTAAGGGAAAAATGCTTTTATCTCTTCAAGAAAATTCATTTTTTTAATATCTATAAATTTACGTGCAAAACTCCAAGATAGAAAAAATACAAATCCTACTTTAAAAAATTCAACTGGAGCAATAGACATGGGACCTAGATGAATCCACCTTTTCGCACCACCCACAGCATTTACAATAGAAGATGGTAAAAACTGCATTGCTATCATTAAAAGGGAAAAAAGAAGGAAAAGTGTTAATCCAACTTTCGAAAACCACCTATCTGGATCCATTTTACTTAGTATTACCATTGCTATGAAACCTATGAAAACTGCAGCACTTTGCCTTATGAAAAAATGAAAATCATCATAGTTAAAATTTGCTACGGTATAAACAGATAATGAGTAGTCCATTATTAATGATAGTGTCAAAAGCATCATTACAGCTGCTAAAAGTGGTTTGTCTATCATCTTGTAATCTCTTTATATAATATTAATTAGTATTTTAACAGATTTAATAGATAACTTTGATAAAATTTCATATTGAATGAGGAATATATGAATAAAAAACAGAAAAACAGAGTACTACACAAAAGAAAATATAAAATTTTAAGTCTTTATGGTATTTTAACCTTTTTTATGTTTATGTTTCTATATTCTGTATTAAAAACAATCTCATCAGATAGACACATACCAAGCCACAACTCCATCATTCACGACAGATCTTTTCGTGGTAGCATTATCTCTGCAGACAACTATACTCTGAGTAACTCACAGAAATCATATCAGGCAGTTATTCGTGGAGAGAGCATTGCTCCTGAAAAAAAAGAGGTATTTGTAAAACTCTTTAGTATATATAGTGGTATTCCTGTAAAAGAGATACATAAGCGTTTTAAAAATCGTCATGGTAAAGAGATTAAAGGCAATATTATTCTTTCTAAAAAGATTAATGCAAAACATGCCATGCAACTTAAATCTTTGGCATATAAACTTAGGAAATTAGATGTATTTCGCTCTATAAAAACTCATTCTGGAATAGAAGTTTTATATGGGCTAGATATTATTGAAAATGGAGAGAGCAGACGCTTTCCACTAAAAGATGTACTAAGCCCAATTCTTGGATATGTTGGAAAAAAAGATGAAAACAATTACATAAGACCCCAAGGTAAAAAAGGTCTTGAACGTAACTATGAAAAATATATAACATCTAAAAAAGATGGTTATTTTAAGGGTAAAAGAGATGTTAACTCCAGAGTTATACACGACAAAAATAGTATTAAAATGCTAAGAGTAGATGGCTTAGACTTACACCTCAACATTCCTTTAGCTCTGCAAAGAAGAGTTGAACTCATGATAGACAACATGAAACAAAACATAGATGCTGACGAAATTATTGTAGGGGCAATGGAGAGTAACACGGGAAAAGTTCTAGCTTTAGCAAGTACAGAGCGTTATGACCCATCTCATATTATGCAAAAAGACATTCCTGCACTAAATCCTAAATTTTCAGAGTACCCTTATGAAGCAGGTTCTGTACTTAAACCACTTACCATATCTATAGCACTTGAGCATAAATATATTACACCAAATACTATATTTAATACTTTCAATGGAAGACTGAAAATTGGTAAAGGACGTACTATTACAGATGATGATAAATTTGATTCACTCTCTGTAACTGACATCGTAGTACACTCATCAAATGTTGGTACTTCACAAATATCATGGAAACTTACAGGTTCTGAATTTAGAGAAGGATTAATAAAATTTGGCATAGCAAAAAAAACAGGAATAGATCTCTCCCGTGACTTACCTGGACAACTGAAATCTCTTCATTTATTAAATAACAAAATGCATAGAGCCAACTCCTCTTATGGTTACGGTATGCTAGTTACTTTTGCCCAGCTATTTAAAGCATATTCAGCCTTCAATAATGATGGGGTAGCTGTAACACCAAGAATAGTAAACTACCTTCAAGATGAAAAAGGCAATCAATACAAACTTGAACCAAGAATTGGAGACCTTAAACCCATAGGTAAAAAAACAGCAAAGCAAGTACATAATATTCTTTTAGAAGTTGTCAAGCGTGGTACTGGTGTAAAAGCACAATACCCTGGGTTAGAGATAGGTGGAAAAACTGGAACAGCACACATAGCAAAGAATGGACACTATGTTAAAGAGTATCATAGTAGTTTTTATGGTTTTGCAAATGACAAACTTGGTCATAAATATACAATTGCTGTTTTAGTTGTACGTGCAAAAAAACGTTACAAATATTTTGCATCACAATCTGCAGTACCTACTTTTAGAAACATAGTAAGAATATTGGTTGAACAGGGAAAACTAATACCAGACCCAAAAGTCATAAGTAAAATGCAGGAAGAGGATGATCTTTACGAAAGTAAAAAAAGTAATGAAACTTCTACTCCATCTACACAACATATTGTCATAAAAAAAGAGAGTAAGAAAAAACAGAAAGCTAAAAAGAGCATGAAGAAAAAACATAAATACATAGAAAAGTCTGTACCTATGCCACAATTAGCCCCACCAAAATATACGGCTCCTATTATTTCTAATGATGTAGAAGATCTATTTTAAATCCAAATATTATCAATTAGACGAGGTTTTCCTACCCATGCTGCTACCAATATGATGGTATTGCCTATTTCAACCTCTTCTAAAGCTTTAAACTCTCTGTTGACTATGGCTATATACTCTACTTCATCTGTCACTTTCAAGATATCTAACATCTCTTTTTTAATAACTTCAACATTAAGTTCACCTGCCATTACAAGTTTAGTGGCACGTTTTAAAGATTTGGATAGAGATAGTGCAGTCAATTTTTCATCTTCTTTCAAATAAACATTACGACTGCTCAAAGCCAATCCACTCTCATCTCGTACTATTTCACAAGGAACAATCTCCACATTTAAAAAATAGTTTTTAACCATTTGAGTAATTAAAACTAACTGTTGTGCATCTTTTTTACCAAAATAAGCTCTATTTGCAGAAGATAGATTAAGTAGTTTCATAACCACTTGAAGCATACCATCGAAATGCCCTGGGCGTTTTTCACCTTCTAGTACGTAGCCACGAGTTGCAGGTGCAGCAATACAGAGTTCATCTTTTTCATACATAGAGTCTATATCTGGCATAAAAAGAATATCAACCCCAGACAATTTACAGATTTTCTTATCTGCCTCATCTTTTCTAGGATAAGCATCAAGATCTTCTCCCTCCAGAAACTGTGTAGGATTTACAAAGATTGAGACAATAAGGTGGTCATTTTCTATTTTTGCCTGTCTAATAAGAGATAAATGTCCATGGTGTAAAGCACCCATAGTAGGAACAAAACCAATAGTACCATTTAACTCTTTTTTTGCCTCTATAAGTTCATCAATTGTTTTTGCTATTATCATTTCTAACCTCGTATTTCGCTATATTTTGGTAAAATAATAGCAAAAAAATATGGAAAAAGGAACTTTTTCACTTATGGATGCATATGAATATGGAGAACTCTTAAAAGATCTCTCTAAAAAAATGGAAAACATTAGTAATATTGTCAAGCCTGACATTTTAAAAGAGCGTTTATCAGAAATAGAAGAGATGCAACAAGATTCTAATTTTTGGCTAGACTCAGACAATGCAGGAAAAGTTTCTCAAGAAAAAACTAAGACTGAACGTATTTTAGATAAATATAATATTGCCAATGATGCTGTACATGATGCATTAGAATACTTTGAAATGGCAAAATCTGAAAAAGATGAAGATACACTTGAAATGCTGTTTGATGATGCAGAATCACTACAAGAGAGTACAAATGCACTTGAAGTACAAATGATGCTAAGTGGGGAACATGATGGAAATAATGCCATAGTCTCCATTCACCCTGGAGCTGGAGGAACAGAGTCTCAAGACTGGGCTTCTATGTTGTATAGAATGTATCTTAGGTGGGCAGAGCGTCATAACTTCAAAGTTGAAGTACTAGACTATCAACCTGCTGAAGAGGCGGGTATTAAAGATGTCTCTTTCATGATAAAGGGTGAAAATGCTTACGGATACTTAAAAGTTGAAAATGGAATACATAGATTGGTTCGTATCTCTCCATTTGACTCTAATGCAAAAAGGCACACCTCTTTCTCTTCAGTAATGGTCTCTCCTGAAGTTGATGATGACATTGATATTGTCATAGAAGACAAAGATATTCGTGTAGATACTTACCGTGCATCTGGTGCAGGCGGACAGCATGTAAATAAAACAGAATCAGCCATTCGTCTTACTCACATAGAGACAAATATTATAGTACAGTGTCAAAATGATAGATCTCAGCATAAAAATAAAGCTGCTGCCATGAAAATGCTAAAGTCACGTCTTTATGAGTATGAGATGGCAAAAAAGCAAGCAGCACTTGATGGAGTAGAGAAATCAGACATTGGATGGGGACACCAAATACGTTCTTATGTAATGCAACCTTACCAGCAAGTCAAAGATACAAGAAGCAATCAAGCATTCACAAATGTTGATGCTATTTTAGATGGAGATATAGATAAGTTACTAGAGGGTGTTTTAATCGCACAGGCAAAGTAACTCTTTATCTTCGAGTCTATATGTAGAGTCACAGCGTGATGCTATAGATTCATCATGTGTTACAAGCATAAGAGCTGCTCCAGTCTCTTTTATGTAATCAAAAAGTACACTCATTACAAGATCTGCTGTCTCTTTATCTAAATTACCTGTTGGCTCATCTGCAAATATAATACGTGGTTTTTTACTAAGAACTCTTGCTATGGAAACACGCTGCTGCTGTCCACCAGAGAGTTCACCAATCTTTTGACCCATTAACTCTTTTATCTCCAGTTTTTCCAATAACGTATCTTCTACAGATGATTCCGATAACATAGTTGCCACTTCAATGTTTTCCATAGCAGACATCCCTTTAAAAAGGTAATGAAACTGAAAAATGATACCTATATCATAACGACGCAAAGCTTCCACATCTCTGTCTTTCAAGCTATATATATCATTATTTAAAAGTGATACACTACCAACATCAGGTTTAATAAATGTAGAAAAAATATGAAGAAGTGTAGATTTACCAGAACCACTACGCCCTACTATTGCTATGCTTTGTGTTGGAGCTAAAGAGAAATTTACATTTGAGAAAAGTTCTGTATCAAAACTATGAGAAATATTTGTAGCCTGCAAAAGAGATTGTGACATTAAAAGATACCTTTAAAATAATTAAAAGCATTTTAACATAAAAAAGTAAGCGAGAGGTATTTAAAAAATCTTTAAGAAAAATAGTCTTCTAGTTTGTTGCAGATTTGAGGGTTGTTGCGAAGGAGTTTACGTCAAGTAAATGACTGAGCAAACTCCCTCAAAGGTGTGACAAAATAGAAGAACTATTTTCCCATTTGTGCGGCTACTTCTGCAGCGAAATCCTCTTCCACTACCTCAATACCCTCACCAACTTCAAGTCTAGTAAATGAAGTTATGTTACCTGTTCCACCTGCTGCTTTTACTTTTTCAGCAAAATACTCAGCAACTGTTTTAGAATCATCCATTACAAATTTTTGGTCAAGAAGACACTGCTCTTGATCAAGAGTTGTATTGTCTGAAATAAATCTTGCGATTTTTCCTGGAAGAATTCTATCCCAGATTTTTTCTGGTTTACCTTCTGCAGCTAACTCTTCTTTAAGTGCTGTTTCCGCTGCAGCCATAACTTCTTCAGTTAATTGACCCATAGAGATATACTGAGGAACATTTTTAAGTGTTTTACCTAAACGAGAAAGTTCCTCATTCTCTTTTTCAATAGCAACAATTCTACCTTTAGTCTCTTCAGCTACATATGCAGCATCAAAGTCTTTGTAAGAGAGTGTTGATGGTGACATAGCAGCTGCATGCATTGCAATCTCTTTAAGAATAGGAGTCATTGCTTCAGCAGTTGCTGCAGAGTCACATTTAGCTTCGATGATAACACCGTTTTGCTTATTTGAGTGAACATAACCGTTTACAGCTGTATTCTCATCTCCATCAATAAGTGCAGATCTTCTTACAACAAGTTTTTCACCGATAGTAGCAACTTGGAGAGAAAGATAATCAGCAAATGGCTCACCATTAATAGTTGAAGCATTGATAGCTTCAGCATCAACAAGACTGTTATCAAATGCATGGTTAATAACATCTGACATTACTGCTAAAAATTTATCGTTTTGTGCTACAAAGTCTGTTTGAGAGTTTACTTCAACGATAGCTGCTTTTTTACCTTCAACTTTAACAGCAATTGCACCTTCTGCTGCTACTTTACCAGCTTTTTTAGCTGCTGCACCCATACCTTGGTCTCTCAACCAAGCTACAGCTTTGTCCATATCTCCATCAGCTTCAGTTAATGCCTTTTTACAGTCCATCATCCCTGCATCTGTCATTTCTCTTAGTTTTTTAATATCTTTTGGTCCGAAATTTGCCATCAATAATTCCTTACACTAATTCTTTTGCTTCAGCAATTGCTTCAGCTTTTACTTTAAATGTTGCAGCATCTTCTTCACTCATAGCAGCAATTTTAGCAAATGTTGTAAAACCAGCTTCAACTAATTTTTCACAACCTACTTTACCAATACCAGAAAGTTTAGTTAAGTCATCAGCTGTAGTTTCAGCTTTTGGTGCTGATTTCTCTTCAACAAGCTTCTCAACATCAGCTTTAGTTGCTGGAGCTGCCGCTTCTTCTGCTGCTGCTTCTGCCATTACTGTTTCCATTTCACCTGCAGATACTTCTTCTGCTGCTTCACCGTTAGCTTCTGCATATGCCGCTTTACCTTCGATAATTGCTTCAGCCATCTCTTTACAGAAAAGGTTGATTGATCTGATTGCATCATCATTTCCTGGGATTGGGTAATCAATTACATCTGGATCACAGTTAGTATCAAGTGGTGCAATTACTTTCATTCCCATTCTTTTTGCCTCTTTAACAGCAATATGCTCTTTAACAGCATCAACAACAAACATCATGTCTGGAAGTTTTTTCATATATCTGAAACCTTCTAGGTATGAAGATAGTTTCTCTTTTTTTCTTAAAAGCATCAATGCTTCTTTTTTAGTAAGCATATCAAGTTGACCATTCTCTTCCATCTGCTCAATGATTTCAAGTTTTCTGATAGATTTTTTCATTGTTGGATAGTTTGTTAACATTCCACCTAACCATCTAGTTGCAACGTAAGGCATACCACATCTCTCAGCGTGCTCTTTTACTGCTTGTCTAGCTTGTTTTTTTGTACCTACGAAAAGAACTGTTTGTCCCTCTGCAGCTGCATCTCTTACTACGTTGTAAGTATATTTGAAATATCTAAGTGTTTTTTGAAGGTCGATAATATAGATGTTCTTTCTTGCACCGAAAATAAATTTCTTCATTTTTGGATTCCATCTTCTTGTTTGGTGTCCGAAGTGTACTCCACACTCCAATAGGTCTTTCATTGTTACCATAAGTTTCTCCTTGGTATATAATCATAATAGAACTTTCAGTAAAAGCTCCGTTAAAAGCATACGCTTCATCACTAGGTTTTAGAATTGAATTGGTAATCCATTCAAATCATCCGCTGCAGTCATCAACACATCAAGACGAACTTTTTGTGCAACCAGTCAAGGAATAACTACATGAGTATTTCCATTATTCGAGCTATTTACATAGCCGTAGGTGAATAAGGAACGCGATTATACCCAAAAGATATTTAATTTTTGATAAAACTACCCTACTTTCAACTCTTCAAGCTTCTCTTTTACAGTAAGTACATGACCTTTAACTCTAACTTTTTCCCAAACAGCAGCTACTTTTCCTTCTGGGTTTATGATGAATGTTGATCTTACTACACCCATGTACTCTTTACCCATAAATTTTTTAAGTTGCCATACACCAAAAAGATTACATAACTCTTTGTTTTCATCTGCTAGCAAAGTAATTTTAAGATCTTTTTTTTCTATAAAATTTCTATGCTTTTTAGGGGAATCTGGGCTAACACCAAGAACTATTGCTTCTAAACCTTCAAAGTCAGGTAGTGCCGCTGTGAAATCACAAGCTTCTGTTGTACACCCTGGGGTATTGTCTTTAGGATAAAAGTAGAGTACTATCCATCTTCCTCTTATATCTCTAAAGCATATCTCCTCTTCATCTTGATTTGCCAAGCAAAAATTTGGTACTATATTTCCAACTTCTAACATACTTAGTCCTTATACATTTTTTGATAGTATAACAAAATGAATGAAGAAAACACACATACAAAAGAAGAATTACTCGCAGATATAGAAAAACTCATATCTTATGGTAGAGAAGAGCCTACTATTAATCCTGCACTTTTAGCATATTTGGAAATAGATGACCTTATCTCAACAAAACAAAAACTGCTTGAGAGAGTTGGAAAACTTAGTGAAGATGATAAAGAGTGGCTAGAACAATTTAAAAAATATGAGTAGAAATTTATATTATCGTATAGAAAAGTTTTGAAGTCTCTTCAACTTTTTCTCATACTTTTTACTCTTCTCAATATCTCCTACCTGTTTACAATAATATACCAACCCAGACACAATCTGTACATTGGCAGAATGCTCACTATACGCTTTTTCTAAAATAGCAATGGCATCTTCAGGACTCTTCTGTGCAAGTGCAACAGCATACACATAAGCAAACCTAGCATTATGCACATCTAATTCTGTTGCTTTTTTAAATTCAGAGATAGATTCTGTACTCTTTTTATTTCGTACATACCAAAGCCCCAAAGCATGATGAAAAATACCTATAGTAGGTAAAATTTTAATCCCTTTTTGTAAAAGATTAAATGCTTCTTCATTTTTACCTTGAGACATTAAAAAGTTACTGTAGTTAATATATGCAGGTACAAACTGAGGCTGAAGGTAGAGTGCCTCTTCATAAGCTTTAGCAGCTTTTTTTGGCATTTTTCTATTGCTATAAAATAGTCCTAAATTCAGTTGTGATTCTGGGCGTTCTGCTGTAAAACGTAATATTTTTTCATACTCATTAAAAGCTTTTAGCAATACTTTTTTCTCTGCTTCATTCATATTGCCCGTAGGAAAAGATGCCAATTGTCTTGCTGCTTCCATTCTTACAATTTTACTAGAATCACCAAGCATTTCAAACGTCTGCTTAATACGCATTTTAGGTGGAAAAGATGCTAACGACTCCAAAGCTGACCGACGTACCTGTGCATCTGAACGTTTTAGCATTTGCAAAGTAGTCATATAAGTCTGCTTAGATGGGTACGCACCCAAATAGGAGGTTGCCGTAGCTTTTGCTACATCTGCTGCATCAGACATTAAAATATTATAGAGTGCTTTTGGAGCTTTAATACTGTTAGTACGAAGTGCATTAAGATCGTGTACAAAATTCTGTTTTCCTACTGGTATTTTACCATACCATTTTTTTATAGCATCAGCAGCCCATTTTGCCTCTTTATCAGTATGGCAGAGATTACAGGCATTTGGAACCTCTTTCATAGCTACTGAAAC
>Ga0256827_10000449_pt1 | contig 25699 bp, 33 predicted proteins | sample CV84metaG_FD_185977 | JGI IMG/M metagenome (GOLD analysis project Ga0256827, IMG submission 185977) | Hydrothermal vent microbial communities from East Pacific Rise, Pacific Ocean - CV84 | ecosystem: Environmental > Aquatic > Marine > Hydrothermal vents | place: Pacific Ocean: East Pacific Rise...
GAACACTTATGTTTTGCTGGCCACGTTGACGTAGTCCCTGCTGGAAATAACTGGGACAGTAACCCTTATGAAGCAGTGGAGAAAGATGGCTACATCTATGGACGTGGCACGCAAGATATGAAGAGTGGTGTAGCAGCATTTACTCAAGCTATCAAAGAGGCTCAAAACTTCAAAGGGACTCTCTCCCTTCTACTTACATCCGACGAAGAGGGCGATGCCTATTATGGAACTGTAGAGGTTTTGAAATATCTTGAAAAAGAGGGAATGTTACCTGACTTTGCAGTAGTTGCAGAGCCAACTTGTGAAGAGAAGTTTGGAGATGCCATAAAAGTAGGACGCCGTGGCTCCATAAATGGTTATGTAACTATAAAAGGGAAGCAGGGACATGCTGCATACCCTGAAAAAGCTATAAACCCTATTCATCTCTTAGCACCACGTTTAGAAGCGATGGCAGGTGTAAACTTAGATGATGGCGATGAGTTTTTTTCTCCTAGTAAGTTTGTAGTCACCGATATACGTTCAGGTATGGAAGTGACTAATGTAACACCCAATGAGCTTAAGATGATGTTTAACGTGAGAAACACAACCCTGACAACTCAAAAAGAGGTACGAGCCTTTGTAGCCAAACATCTTGATGGTTTAGAGTATGAGTTAAAACTAACACAAGGCTCTTACCCATTTGCAACAGATGCAGAGAGTAAGGTTGTTAGCAATATTGACACAGCTATAGAAAATGTGACGGGAATAAGACCAAAACACTCTACTGCTGGAGGCACAAGCGATGCCCGTTTTATGGCTCCAATGGGGATTAAGGTTATCGAGTTTGGTGTCATAAATGATACAATTCACTCAGTAAATGAGCGAACGACAAAAAAAGAGGTTCAAGATTTGCATAGTGTTTTTAAGAGCCTTATTCAAAACTGGAAATAAAGGATAAAGTGTGAAATATATTATAACTCTATTTTTACTCTCAACGGCTTTGCTTGCAAGTAGTAATTGGTTTAACAACTACCATGATGCTATTAAAGTTGCACAAGAGAAAAACAAAAGAGTCTATATGTTAGTCGTCTCTGATGATTGTCGATGGTGCAAAAAGTTTGAAAGAACAACACTCAAAGACAAAAAGATAATGCAAAGACTTCAAGAGAAGTATGTCCTTTTACATCTCTCTCGCGATAGACACTACATCCCAAAGAGATTTAAAACGACTCCAGTACCAAGACACTTCTTTTTAACTTCGAAAGGGGATGAGGTTTTTCCCGTTGTTGGTTACAGAGATGTAGACTCATTTAAAATGTTTTTGTCAGATGTAGAAAAAAGATACGAAAGGTTAGAAAAATGAAATTAGTACAAACAGATAGAGCACCCTCAGCAATAGGCCCATATTCACAAGCGGTAGTAGCCAATGGTATGGTTTACACTTCAGGGCAGATTGCTCTTACACCAGAGGGTGTTATGTTGGAGAGCGATGTAGTTATGCAAACAAAACAGGTTTTAAAAAATCTTCAGGCTGTTTTAGAGGCGGCTGGAAGCTCAATGGACTTAGTGGTTAAAACGACTATCTTTATTGACTCTATGGATGACTTTGGTATTATTAATAGTATATATGAAGAGGCATTTGGCTCTCATAAACCTGCTCGTGCAACAGTAGCGGTAAAAACTCTGCCTAAAAATGCTTTAGTGGAGATAGATGCGGTGGCATTAGTTCAATAAATTTATTTAGACACTTTTCATACACTTTTTTGGATTATAATAGTTTTAGAAGAAATATTTAAAGGAATTTAAAATGCAAAAAAGAGAAATTATTTACAGTGCTTTAATAGCTACAGCTTTAGCACTGACTCCTTTTACACCAGCTCCTATAAGTCATTCAGCTAAACATCAAACTTCTTCACTCTCACTAAACATAGCAAATATTTTGCATAAACGTGGTTTAGAAGATAATGCAGCTAAAGAGATAGCAGAGAACTATTTTACAGAAGATGAAGAACTATTTGCTCTTATGCTTAAAAATTTTGAAAATGGCTGTGCTATAGTCAGTGAAGAGGAGCTTATGAACTATGTGAGCTCTATGGCACTTCAGAGAAAAAATATTGAGCTAGACTCTTACAGCTCTTTAGTGGGTATGGTTCACAAGATTAAAAATAGAGCCCTCTCAAAAGAGACTCTAGATGAGCTACGCCAAATTGCAACAAAGAACTACTTTTTCTCTCAACAAATTGTCTAAATAAGCTAAATATGTTGTAATCTTGCCAATATTTTTAGATAAATATAATTTAGGGCAAGCATTAAATAAAACTTAAAGCTTACTTGGGTATAATTTCGCACTTTTTAGTAGAATAAGAGTCTACTATTATTAGATTTAAGGAATATTATGTACGCAATTATTAAAAATGGTGGTAAGCAGTATAAAGTTGAAGAGGGTGATATCTTATTACTAGATAAAATGTCTCTTGAGCCAAAAGCTACGATCGAAATTACAGAAGTTTTAGCAGTAAATGCTGGTGAGCTTAAAATGGGAGCTCCTTTTGTTGAAGGCGCTGTAGTAACTGCTGAAGTTATCAATGAAGGTCGTGATAAGAAAGTAATTATTTTCAAAAAACGTCGTCGTAAAGATAGTAAAGTTAAACGTGGTTTCAGAAGAGACTTCACTCGTGTTCGTATCACGAAAATAGCTGCATAAGCTAGAGTTTAATTAAGTAGGTCATAAGCGGCCAGTCGCGCGAGCTTTCTGCTGAAGAAAACTAAGCGTTAGCGTAACAAAAGGGACCTTGTTCCTTTTGTGTAATAAATTAAGGAAAAATCATGGCACATAAGAAAGGACAGGGTAGTACACAGAATAATCGTGACTCAGCTGGTAGAAGACTTGGTGTAAAGAAATATGGTGGAGAAGCTGTTATTCCTGGTAATATCATCATTCGTCAACGTGGAACTAAAGTTCACCCAGGTAAAAATGTAGGTATGGGAAAAGATCATACTATTTTTGCACTTATTGAAGGTACTGTTGTATTCGAAAGAAAAGACAAAAAACGTCAACAAGTTTCAATCGTACCTGCTGCATAATTTTACACACAAACCCTCGTTCCCATCTTTCTGATGGGAATGCATATATAAACCCCAAAATATTTAACAATTTACTTTTTTTACCAAATAGTTACTTTTTAAGTATTTAATACCAAGGAAAAAAAATGTTCACAGATAGCGTCGAATTAACAGTTAGTTCAGGAAAAGGTGGACAAGGGTGTGTAGCATTCCGTCGTGAGAAGTTTGTTCTCAATGGTGGCCCAAATGGTGGTGATGGTGGAAAAGGTGGAGATGTTTGGTTCAGATGTGACAACAACACTCACACACTTTCACACTTCCAAAGAAGAATGCACATAAAAGCAGATAAGGGTGTTCAGGGTGAAGGTTCACTTATGACTGGTAAGTCTGGAGCTAAAAAAATTATTATTGTTCCACCGGGGACACAGATTTTAGATACGGAAACAGGTGAAGTTCTTTTTGATATGTTAAAACATGGTCAAGAAGAAAAATTTCTTCAAGGTGGAAAAGGTGGACTCGGAAACTTTCACTTCCGTTCACCAACAAACCAGAGACCTACTTATGCACAACCAGGTGAAAAGGGCGATACTCGTCAAATCAAGCTAGACTTAAAACTTATTGCAGATGTTGGTTTAGTTGGTTTTCCAAATGTTGGAAAGTCTACACTTATCTCTACTGTTTCAAATGCAACTCCAGAGATTGCAAACTATGAGTTTACAACACTAACTCCAAAACTTGGTCAAGTAAACATCGGTGACTTTGAGTCATTTGTAATGGCTGATATTCCTGGAATTATTGGTGGAGCACATGAAGGTAAAGGTCTTGGTATCCAGTTTTTACGTCACATAGAGAGAACAAAAATCCTTCTTTATATGGTAGATTTAGGAAACTATAGAGATCTTAAAGAGCAGATAGAAGTACTTAAAGATGAGATAGCTTCATTTTCAGATGTTCTTGGTAACTCAAAGTATGCAATCGCCTTAACTCGTGTTGATATTATTCCACCAGAAGAGCTTCAAGATTTAGTACAAGGTTTTCTTGAACTATTAGGATTAGAGCAGAGTAAAACCAATGAGTTTAACTTTGATGATAAAATGCCTTTTTATGTACAAGATAATGCATCAGAAGAGTTAGGCTTTGACAGAACTCTTCCATACTTTGTAGCTCCAATATCTGCGCCTACAAGTAAAAATATTGAAGCACTTAAGTACTCGCTATTTAACCTAGTACAGTCTGATAGAAAATAGTATGCGGATTGTTGTTAAAGTAGGTTCGGCTGTTTTAACTGAAAATAATTCAATCGCTTTAGAGCGAATGCAATCACTTGTAGATTTTTTAGCAGAGCTTAAAAAAGAGAATGAAGTTATTTTAGTCTCTTCTGGTTCTGTCTCCGCAGGCTTTACTAAACTTCCACTCGATAGAAATATTTTAGAAAATAAACAGGCACTCGCTTCTATTGGGCAACCTATTTTAATGAAAACCTATGCTAAGAAATTCGCTAAACATGAGCTTCTCTCTTCTCAGGTCTTAGTGACTGCCGCAAATCTTAATAAATCAGACGATACACAACGCATTCAAAATACAATCAATATTCTTCTGAAGAATGGTGTTATCCCCATTATTAATGAAAATGATGCGACATCCACGTTGGAGCTAGAAGTTGGGGACAATGACCAACTCTCTGCTTATATAACACAAGAGACAAATTCTGATTTACTCATTATACTCTCCGACATAGATGCATATTATGACCATGACCCACGTTCAAATAAAAATGCAAAAGTTTTAAAAACTGTCAATAGAATTTCAGATGAAGAGTTACAGCGTGAGGCTACTCCAAACAATGTTTTTGCTACGGGTGGCATAGTTACAAAACTTAAAGCAGCTGATTATCTTTTAAAACATAACAAAAATATGTTTTTAGCAAGTGGTTTTGACTTAGCAGATATAAAATCTTTTGCACTTGATAATGTACATAAAGGTGGGACACTCTTTACTAAGGAAGTTATTTAATGAATATAATTTTTATGGGAACACCCGATTATGCACAAAAGATTTTAGAAAAACTAATAGAGACTAAGGGTATGAATGTGGTTGCTGTGTATACTCAGCCCGATAAACCTGTAGGACGTAAAAAAATTCTTACTCCACCACCTGTTAAGGTAACCGCTGAGTCCAACGTGGTTAAAGTCTACCAGCCCAATAGACTTCGTGATGAAGAGACCGTAGCGGAGCTTTTAAAAATAGAGTGTGACTTTATAGTAGTAGCTGCATATGGTCAAATTTTACCTAAAGCAGTTTTAGAGCATGCACCATGTATAAATCTTCATGCTTCAATACTTCCTGAACTTCGTGGTGCAAGCCCAATTCAGCAGATTTTACTTGATGGTAAAAAAGAGACAGGTGTTACTGCTATGCTTATGGATGTTGGCTTAGACACAGGTGATATTTTAAAAATAGATAAGATTGATGTATCCGATAATGAGATGGTTGAGACTCTTTTTGAGAGACTTACAGATACAGCTGTTAATTTAACAGTGGATGTACTACAAAACTTCTCCTCATTTACACCAATAGCTCAAGATGATGCACTCTCTACTCACTGCTCTAAAATTACTAAAGCGGATGGAGAAGTAGAATTTTTAGATGCTGAAACTCTTTATAATAAATACAGAGCTTTTACTCCATGGCCTGGAATCTATTTAAAAAGTGGTTTGAAGCTCAAAAAAATATCTTTAGAAGAGAAAGAGAGCTCAAATGAGGCTGGTAAAATTTTAACAATCGATACCAATAGTATTGTAGTCGCTTGTCAACGTGGTTCCATTAGAATTGAGCGCATTCAAGCACCTTCAAAAAAAGAGGTAGATGTTCTCTCTTACATAAATGGAAAAAGATTAAGTCTTGAAGATACGATTTCTTGAGCGTGTAGATTCCACCCAAACTTATTTAAAACAACTCCTTAAGAGTAAAGAAGTTTCATCTCCTTATGCTGTTGTCACAAAAATTCAGACAGATGGCTTAGGGAGTCGAAACAACTCATGGGAAGGCTTAGAGGGGAACCTTTTTCTCTCCTTTAGTATGAGCCTTAAAGATTTACCGACAGATTTAAAAATAGAATCTGCTTCTATATATTTTGCTTATATTTTAAAAGAGACTTTAAGTGAGTTTGGTTCTAATGTCTGGTTAAAATGGCCCAATGATTTTTATGTAGATGAATTAAAAATAGGTGGCATGATTACCAACCTTGTAGGGGATAGCCTTATTTGTGGTGTTGGGCTTAATTTAGTCAAAAGTCCAGATGGATTTGAAAAATTAGATATTGAAATAACTATAGAAGAACTTTTAAATAGCTATTTTACAAATGTTGAAAAAAAAGTTTTATGGAAGCAAGTTTTTAGCAAATATAAGTTAGAATTTTATCTTAATCAAAATTTTTTTACACACAAAAATAATTTAAAGATTTTTTTAAATGAGGCAGAACTTCAGAGTGATGGCTCCATTATAAGCAACGGCGAGAGGATATATAGTTTAAGATGAGTGAAGTAATAGTAATTGCAAATCAGAAGGGTGGCGTTGGCAAAACAACGACCGCTGTAAATTTAGCTGCATCTTTAGCAGTAGCAGAAAAAAAAGTTCTTTTGATAGATGCAGACCCACAAGCAAATGCAACGACTTCACTTGGATTTCATAGAAATGATTATGAGTTTAACATCTACCATGTGCTTATAGGTACTAAAAAACTTAAAGAAATTATTTTAAAATCAGACCTACCAACTCTTCATCTAGCACCTTCAAATATTGGGCTTGTTGGGATTGAAAAAGAGTATTATGATGCAGACAATGCAAAGGGCCGTGAGCTAGTTCTCAAACGTGCTATTGCCAATGTTAAAAAAGATTATGACTACATTATTATAGATTCACCTCCAGCACTTGGACCGATGACTATTAATGCACTTTCAGCTTCAAACTCTGTTATTATCCCAATTCAGTGTGAATTTTTTGCACTAGAGGGTTTAGCACAACTTTTAAATACAGTGAAGTTAGTGAGAAAGTCAATTAACCCTAAGTTGAGTATAAAAGGCTTTTTACCAACTATGTATAGTTCACAAAACAACCTTTCGAAACAGGTATTTGCAGATCTGCGCCAGCACTTTAAAGGGAAGCTTTTTCAAGATGAGACAGAAAAATATATTGTAGTTCCAAGAAATGTAAAACTAGCAGAGTCTCCATCTTTTGGAAAACCTGCAATTTTATATGATGTAAAATCGAGCGGTTCAATCGCTTACCAAAATTTAGCACAAGCGATTATAAAATAATGAAGACTCAAAAGCTAGGACGTGGACTTGATGCTCTCTTAGGAGAGATGGATGAAGCTTATGAAAATGAAGGTTCTCAAAGAGATGAGATTTTAGAGATAAGTCTTAAAGAGATCCGACCAAACCCTTTTCAGCCTAGAAAAACTTTTGACGATGTTTCTCTTCAAGAGTTAGCAGAATCAATTAAAACAGATGGTTTACTTCAGCCTATTGTAGTAACAGAAGATATTGATGGGTATGTACTAATAGCTGGTGAGAGAAGACTACGTGCTAGTAAGTTAGCAAAACTCAAAGATATTCGTGCGATTGTTCTTAACTCTGATGAGCAGAAGATGCGACAGTTCGCACTTATTGAGAATATTCAACGTGAAGAGTTAAATGCAATTGAACTTGCACAAGCTTACTCTGAACTAATTAAACTTCATGAGATAACACATGAAGAGCTCTCTTCTAAGATTTATAAATCTAGAACACACATAACAAATACTCTAAGATTACTGCAACTCTCGCATAAAACACAAAAAGCACTTTTAGAGAAAAAAATCAGTGCAGGTCATGCCAAAGTTTTAGTTGGTATAGATGATAAACAGCAACAAGTTATGGTCAACTCTATTATAGGTCAAAAGTTGAGTGTACGAGAAGTAGAATCTTTGGTTAAAAATCTTAAAGAGACAAAAGAAGTTAAAACTCTGCCTAAAAGTAGTGACTCATATGACTTAAGAGAGCTTAAATTGAATTTTGATGATATAGGCTTAAAATCTAAAATATCAAAAAACAGATTGACATTAGAATTTGAGAATGAAGCTCAAATAGTAGAACTTTTACAACAGCTTTCAAAATAACTGATACTTTTTATACATTAAATTATCTAAATTATAAAAATTACTAAATTCTTTTTCCACTTTAACTATCCTTTCAATTTTATCATAGTATAATCTCGCAACTTTTAGGAGGTGCTATGTTAGATATAAATCCGATACTACTTTTGATTACATTTGTTGTATTTCTTTCGCTTATAGCCGTTCTAAACAGTTGGCTTTATAACCCATTATTCGGTTTTATGGATAAGCGTGATGACGACATTAAAAGAGACCTTGCAAAAGTTGGCTCAAATGATGATGAAATTAACGACTTAAACGCAAAAGCTGAATCAATAGTTATGAATGCTAAACTGGAAGCTTCGGCCCTAAGAGAAAAAGTTGTTGCAGATGCTAAAGAATTAGCTGATAGCAAGTTAGATGCAAAACGTGCTGAATTAGCAGAAGAGTATTTAGTATTTGAGCAAAATCTTGCCAAATCTAAAGAACAGTTGACAGTAGACTTAACGTCTCAGGTTCCACTATTTACTGAAGCTGTAAAAGCTAAATTCAGTAAAATATAAAAGGATGTTATGTGAATAAAATTATAGTATTAATGCTTATGATTTCAACATATGCACTAGCATCTGGTGGAGCAGAACATGCAGGTACAGATATTGTACAAAGAACTGTTAACTTTCTTCTTTTCGCTGGTCTTATTTGGTACCTAATTGCAGAGCCTGCAAAGAGCTATTTTGCAGGAAGAAGTCAGGGAATTGCTGATGAGTTAAATAAGGTTCAAGAGAGACTTAATGAGTCAATTGCTCTTAAAAAAGAGGCACTCGCTAAGATTGCAGATGCAGAAAAATTTGCAACTGAATTAGCAGAGTCTTCTAAGAAAGAGAATAAACTTATTAATGATAATATCATGACTCAGTGTGATAGCGACCTTGAGACTCTTGCGAAGCAACAGACTGTATTAGCTGATTTTGAGCAGAGAAAAATGATTCGTAATGTTGTTGAGAATGTTATTGATGAAGTCTTAACTCAAAGTAGTGATAGTTTTGATAAAGAAGCTATGGCAAATGTAATCTTGAAGAAGGTGGCATAAGTATGGAAGAATTAATCGCAAAGAGATATATTAAAGCTATAAAAAATAGTTCTAATATGGAAGATATGGCCGTAGTTTTTGATACTTTGGCTCAATCGTTTAAAGATGATAAATTTATTCAAGTAATAGATAATCCAAATGTGAGTTCAACAGATAAGTCGGAGATTTTATTAGAAGCTGTTTCATCAGCTAACTCTAATGAGATTAATAATTTAATTAAACTTCTTGTAGAAAACAAGCGTATTAATATTATCCCTGCTATTGCACAGGAGATAAAAAAAGATATTGCTAAAACAAGCAAAACTTACGAAGGTGTTATTTATAGCGATAGTGATATTGATGATAAATTAATAGCAGATTTAAGTAGTGGTTTGAGTAGAAAATTTGATTCCACGATTACATTAGTATTTATTAAAAATGATTTTAATGGTATTAAAGTAAATGTAGATGATTTAGGTATAGAGATTAACTTCTCTAAAACTAGAATCAACAATCAAATTATAGAACATATAATAAAAGCAATTTAACTTTCAATGAGGGGAGAACAGTAGTGGTAGCAAAAATTCAAGCTGATGAAATCAGCTCAATAATTAAAGAACGTATTGATAACTTTGAATTAAGTGTTGATATTAATGAAACTGGTAAAATAGTTTCTTATGCTGATGGTGTTGCACAAGTTTACGGACTAAGCAATGTTATGGCTGGTGAGATGGTAGAATTTGAAGAGGGTACTAGAGGTCTAGTAATGAACCTTGAAGAGAGCGCAGTAGGTGTTGTTATTCTTGGTCCAGGTACTGAACTTCGTGAAGGTATGTCAGTAAAAAGACTTGGAAAACTTCTTCGTGTTCCAGTTGGTGACGCTCTTTTAGGTCGTGTTGTAAATGCTCTTGGTGAGCCAATTGATGGTAAAGGTCCAATTGAGACTTCTGAAACTCGTTTTGTTGAAGAGAAAGCTCCTGGAATTATGAACAGAAAATCTGTACATGAGCCTTTAGCAACTGGTATTAAAGCAATTGATGCTCTCGTACCAATTGGTCGTGGTCAACGTGAGCTTATCATTGGTGACAGACAAACAGGTAAAACTACTGTTGCAATCGATGCAATCATTAACCAAAAGGGTAATGGTGTTGTATGTATCTATGTAGCTATCGGTCAAAAAGAGTCAACAGTAGCTCAGATTGTTCGTCGTTTAGAAGAACATGGTGCAATGGAGTATACAATTATCGTATCTTCAACTGCTGCTGAAGCTGCTGCACTTCAATTCTTAGCTCCATATACTGGTGTTACAATGGGAGAATACTTCCGTGATAATGCGAGACATGGTCTAATCGTTTATGATGATTTAACTAAACATGCAGTTGCATACCGTGAAATGTCACTTATTCTTCGTCGTCCTCCGGGTCGTGAAGCTTATCCTGGTGATGTTTTCTATGTACACTCTCGTCTTCTTGAGCGTGCTGCAAAAATGTCTGATGAAGAGGGTGCAGGTTCACTTACTGCTCTTCCAATTATTGAAACACAAGCTGGTGATGTTGCGGCATATATTCCAACAAATGTTATTTCAATTACAGATGGTCAAATCTTCCTAGAAACAGACCTATTCAACTCGGGTGTTCGTCCAGCAATTAATGTTGGTCTTTCAGTTTCTCGTGTTGGTGGTGCTGCTCAGATTAAAGCTACTAAGCAAGTTGCTGGTACTTTAAGACTTGATCTTGCTCAGTATCGTGAACTTCAAGCATTTGCTCAGTTCGCATCTGATCTTGATGAAGTTTCTCGTAACCAACTTGAACGTGGTCAGAGAATGGTAGAGGTTCTTAAACAAGGTCCTTTCTCTCCTTTATCTGCTGAGAAACAAGTTACTATCATTTTTGCTGGTAATGAAGGTTTCTTAGATGATATGGATCCATCAAATGTAGTTCGTTTTGAAGCTGAGTTATATCCATTTATTGAAGCATCTTATCCTCAAATTTTTGAGAATATTAGAAGTAATTCTAAGGTAGATGATGAGACTAAAGCATTAATGATGAAAGCACTTGAAGAATTCAAAGCTAGCTTTGTAGCGGCATAAGGAATATTCAATGGCAAACTTGAAAGATATTAAAAGACAGATAGCGAGTGTTTCTAACACTCAAAAGACTACTCGTGCTATGAAACTTGTAAGTACAGCGAAACTTCGCCGTGCTGAAGAGTTAGCTAAGCGCTCTCGTCTTTATGCTGACAAAATGAATCAGGTAATTGCCGAAATAGCTGGACGCATTAAGTGTAATAAAGTTGGAGGAATTGATAATCGTTGTTTTACAAAGATTGAAAATCCAAAAATGGTAGATGTTGTTTTTGTAACTGCAGATAAAGGTCTGTGTGGTGGTTTTAATATTCAAACTATTAAAGCTGTTAACAAACTTATTGCAGAGTATAAAGAACAAAACGTGAAAGTGCGTTTACGTGGTATCGGTAAAAAAGGTATAGAGTTTTTTAAATATAACGAAGTTGAACTATTTGACTCAGTTAGAGATTTAAGCTCAAAGCCTGACAAAACAAGATCAGATGAATTTATAGCAGCTTCAATAGAAGACTATAAAGACGGAAAGATTGATGGTCTTCATATAGTATATAATGGATACAAAAACATAATAACTCAAGAGTTACATGTTAATAAAGTACTTCCAGTTGATACGGATAAGTTTGAGTGTTCTGAAACACAAAACTCTATGCTTGAGATTGAAGCTCAAGATGAAGAACATATGTTGAATTCTCTAGTGGATAGATATGTTGAATATAATATGTACTACTCTTTAATTGATTCAGTTGCAGCTGAACATAGTTCTCGTATGCAGGCTATGGATACAGCAACTAACAATGCAAAAGAGATGGTTAAAAGTTTAAATGTTCAATATAATAAAGCTAGACAAGCAGCAATTACTACAGAACTAATAGAGATTATTAGTGGTGTGGAGTCGATGAAATAATGGAGAAAAATATGATTGGTAAAATTAGCCAGGTTATGGGCCCGGTTGTTGACGTTGATTTTGAAGGTTATCTTCCAGTAATCAATGAAGCGATTGAAGTTAGAGTAAATTTAGAAGGAAACGAACACCGTTTAGTTCTTGAAGTTGCAGCTCACTTAGGTGATGGTCGTGTTAGAGCGATTGCAATGGATATGAGTGAAGGTTTAGTTCGTGGTATGGATGCGACAGCTACTGGTGCACCTATCAAAGTTCCAGTTGGAGAGAAAGTTCTTGGTAGAATTTTTAATGTAATTGGTGAGACTATTGATGGTGGTGATCAAGTTACAGATTCTGACAGATGGTCAATTCACCGTGCTCCTCCACCATTAGTTGATCAGTCAACTACTACTGAGATGTTTGAAACAGGTATAAAAGTTGTTGACTTACTTGCACCATACTCAAAAGGTGGTAAGGTTGGTCTATTTGGTGGTGCCGGTGTTGGTAAAACAGTTATTATCATGGAGCTTATTCATAATGTTGCTCATGGTCATGATGGTTTATCAGTTTTCGCTGGTGTTGGTGAGAGAACTCGTGAAGGAAATGACCTTTACTACGAGATGAAAGATTCAAATGTACTTGACAAAGTTGCACTGTGCTACGGTCAAATGTCAGAGCCTCCAGGAGCACGTAACCGTATCGCTCTTACAGGTATTACTATGGCTGAGTATTTCCGTGATGAGAAAGGTCTTGATGTTCTTATGTTCATTGACAATATCTTCCGTTTTGCTCAATCAGGTTCAGAGATGTCTGCACTTCTTGGTCGTATCCCTTCAGCTGTTGGTTACCAACCAACTCTTGCTCGTGAAATGGGTGCATTACAAGATAGAATTACATCAACTAAAAATGGTTCAATTACTTCTGTTCAAGCGGTATACGTACCAGCAGATGATTTAACTGACCCGGCTCCAGCTTCTGTATTTGCTCACTTAGATGCAACAACAGTACTTAACCGTAAAATTGCTGAAAAAGGTATCTATCCTGCAGTTGATCCACTTGATTCAACTTCAAGATTACTTGATCCACAAATTATTGGTGAAGAGCACTATGGTGTTGCTCGTGGTGTTCAGCAAACTCTTCAAAAATATAAAGATCTTCAAGATATCATCGCGATTCTTGGTATGGATGAGCTTAGCGAAGATGACAAAAATGTTGTTGAACGTGCTCGTAAAATTGAGAAATTCCTTTCTCAGCCTTTCTTTGTTGCTGAAGTATTTACAGGTTCTCCTGGTAAATATGTTAAACTTGAAGAAACAATTGCTGGTTTCAAAGGCATCTTAAATGGTGACTACGACTATATGTCTGAAAATTCATTCTACATGGTTGGTAGTATGGAAGAAGCTATTGCTAAACACGAGAAAAACACTAAAAAATAAGTGTTACTTAAAGGACTGTAATGGATATGTTAAAACTTGAAATCCTAACACCTAATGGCGAAATCTTTAATGGTGACGTTGTTAGTGTAGTTCTCCCTGGTGAAGAGGGAGAATTTGGTGTTCTTGCTCATCATGCTTCTCTATCTACTCTTTTAGAAGCTGGTGTTATTGACATCGAAAAAAAAGATAAATCAGTCGAATCAATCTTAATCAACTGGGGTGTTGTTAATGTTGATGAAGAAAAAGTTATTGTTTTAGTTGAAGGTGCTGTTGCCATTCGTGGTGAGAGTGAAAGTGCTATCGCTGGTGCTCTTGAAGAGGCTAAAGAGTTAATTAACTCTATTGCAGATTCAAACCCTGCAATTGCTGCTGTTTCTGCTAAAATTGAATCTGCTGCTCAAAGATTAATATAATCAATGACAAACGATTTAATCGATTTTTATCTTAAAAGTCATCCAGTTACACTGGGTGTACTTACTCTGCTTAGTATCTACTTCATTGTCTTAAATTGGGTATTTTTTTATCGTTATTTTTCTATTAATAGTTGGATATCACGAGAAAATAAATCACTTGAAGCTCTTTTAATGGGTTCTTCAACGGTAAGCTCAGTATCTTTTTTGCATAACTTTTTAAAAACTAACTCTGTAATCTCTAAAGAAATTTTAGATTTAGGAATGTTAGCAGCGACAAAAGAAGCAACGAAAGGTCTCTCCCTTCTTTCTGTTTTTGCATCTACTACACCATTTATTGGTCTATTTGGTACTGTTGTTTCTATACTCGATACATTTAGTCATATAGGTCAAACTAGTGGAAGTATGTCAATTATATCAAGTGGAGTTTCTGATGCTCTTGTCGCAACTGCATCAGGTATATTTGTTGCAATTTTCGCATACACTTACCATGAAATACTCAAAAGAAAATCTTTTAGTGTTATTAATTACCTTCAGATGCAAAGTGATGCTGTTTTAGCTCGTAAGGCTTAATATGTATGATTGGGATTCTAAACCAGAGTTAAATATTACACCACTTGTGGATGTAATGTTGGTTCTTTTAGCGATACTAATGGTCATAGCACCAAATATTATTTATGAAGAGAATATTAAACTTCCTCAAGGTTCAGTGAGTTCTCAACTCTCTAAAATTCCTCCCGTGCATATAACTATTGATAAAGAAAAAAAATTGATGGTCAATAAAGAAATCTTTGATTTAAATGCATTTAGTGATAATTTTTATCTCTACTCCAGAAAGTTAGATATGAAGGCTACTGTCTTAATCAGTGCAGATAGAACTTTGGACTATGGTGTTGTTATGTCAATTTTAGCAGCTGTAAAGCAGGCTGGTTTCTCTGATGTATCATTAGCAACGAATGGATAGAAATAATACTTACTTCCTTTTAAGTGGTTTTATATCACTCTCATTTTTCCTGTTCTTTTTATATCTATTTGTATATATGATGTTTTTTTCCTCAAAAATCAACTCCTATGCTCTTAAAAAAGACAATTACATATCTATATCAATGGATATAATAGAAGTGCCAAAAAAGAAAAAAGAAAAAAGTGTAATTACACCAGTAAAAAAACTTGAACCTGTAGTAGAGGAAGAAGAAGTTGACATTGACATAGGTGATCTTTTTAGTAATGTTAAAACTCAAAAAATCAAAAAAAAGCCTAAGAAAAAACAACATAGAATTAAAGAGTTACAAAATAGACCTAAAGATGCTAAGAGTGCACAGAGTAAAAATAGTGCTAATGATACACAAACTAAAGAGAGTTCTAGTGGTAACGAAGTTAATGAATATTTAGCTAAAATTCAAGCCTTAGTATATAAATATTTTGAACCACCTGCTAATTCACAAGGCCATAGTGTAAAAGCAGTGATTGTTTTAAGTGCCATAGGGAAAGTTATTGATTTTAGAATTTTGACTTATTCGAATAGCCAAGCACTCAATGATGAGTGTGATAATATTAAAAGTAGACTTAAAAGTGTACTTTTTCCAATAAACCCTGGTAATAAAAAGGGCCAATATACTGTTATATTAACTTCCAAGGAGTAATAAGTGAAAATAATTTTTTCTCTATTAATGTTATGTAGTTTTCTCTTTAGTGATGCCACTATTGAAGTAATAAAAAAGGTTGATTCTCTGCCGTCACTTGCAGTTGAAGACTCTTCAGAGAGTTATGGAGATACTTTTCAGTTGACTTTTTTTAAATCACTCATCGCTGATTTAAATGTACTTTCTATATTTAATGTTGATAGACATCATAACAAAGTGCATTACAATGATTCAAATGTAGTAGTTGAGAATAAAGATATGAACTATGTTTTAAGATATAAACTATTTGAAGATGATGGTGGTATATTAAATGTTGAGAGTAAGCTAATAAAAGATGATACTACTGTTTTTTCTAAAAGTTACAAAATAAGTAGAAAAAATGTTTATATGTTTGTCTCTCATGCTATGGCATATGATATAAATGAATTTATGGGAAAAGCATCAGTTGCATGGATGAAAAGAAAGGTGATATTTTCAAGAATTGTAGCCCCTAAAAAGAGTGAGTTAGTTATCTCTGATTACACATTAACATATCAGCATGTAGTTGTGAGCGGTGGATTTAATGTTTTTCCTAAGTGGGCTAATAAAGCACAAAATGCATTTTACTATACATCACTAGATGGAGCTAAACCTACATTGAAGCGTGTGGAGATTAAAACAGGTAAAACAAGTAGAATACTCTCCTCCGATGGTGTAATAATCTGTTCAGATGTTAGCGATGATGGAAAAAAGCTTTTAATTACTATGGCACCAGATGGACAAACAGATATATATTTATATAGTGTTGATACAAAAAAGTATAAAAGAGTAACAAAATATGGTGGAATTGATGTAAATGGTCAGTTTCAAACGGATGACACTATCATCTTTGTTTCTGGTCGATTAGGGTACCCAAATATTTTTTCTAAAAAGCTTGGAACTCGTGAAGTTGAGCAGATGGTTTACTACGGAAAAAGTAATGCAGCTTGTAGTGCACATAATGAGTATATAGTCTATAAATCTCGTGAAACATCTAATGCTTTTTCTAAAAATACATTTAATCTTCATCTCATATCTACTAAAACTGATTTTATTCGTAGACTGACTGCAACTGGTGTGAATGAGTTCCCTAGATTTTCCAAAGATGGAGATGCAATTTTATTTATTAAGAACTATCAATCGCAGAGTGCAATAGGAATAATAAGATTAAATCATAACAAAAACTACCTTTTTCCACTTAAATATGGAAGAGTACAGTCGATGGACTGGTAAAATAAGCGAAATTTAGGTACAATAACCCAATTTTAAAAATCAAGGAAATAGAATATGAAAAGTATAGTACTTTCGAGTGTAGTAACAGCACTATTAGTTTTTAGTGGGTGTGCAGACAAAGAGCCTGCAGTAGATACAGCAAAGAATGAAGTTAAACAAGTAGCTCAAGAAGTTGAAGCTCCACAAACTGAAACAGTATCTGCTGAAAACTCAGCTGTAAACTCTAACTCTAACAGTCTTGATTTAGCGACTCTTCAAGGTAAAATAGCACCAGTTTATTTTGATTTTGATAAATTCAATGTAAATACAGCTAACAGAGACACTCTTAGTGCAGATGCAAGTGTTGCAAATGCAAGCACATTTTCTTTAAAATTAGAAGGTAACTGTGATGAGTGGGGTAGTGATGAGTATAACTTCGCACTAGGTCTTAAACGTGCTTCTGCTGTTAAAAAAGCATTAGTTGCAGAAGGTATTGATTCTAGTCGTATTTCTATGGTTAGTTTTGGTGAGAGTAACCCAACATGTAGTGATAAAACACAAGAGTGCTGGGCTAAAAACCGTCGTGTAGATTTTAAACTACTTCCGTAATAAATGAATAGAACTATTTTAGTCGCACTCTGTGCGGCTATCTTCTCGAACTCTACATCTGCTGCTGAACCATCTGCATTTGGTGCTGGAGATTTAAGTAATCCTACCCCTTATGGTCTTACCTCAAATGAAAAAGTTGTTTTAGAGAATAAAACAAAACTTCAAAAAGTGGTTGTTAAGAGTAATAATCAAGCAAATGAAGTTGATTCACTACGAGAACGCATTGATGGTCTTCAGACAATTATTGAAAGTTTAAGTAGAAAATCTCAAAATAACAAGATTAATATTCAAAAAATCAGTGAAAAAAATCGTTCTAAATTAGAGACATCTGATGAATATGAAAAAAGAGTAAGTGAAGTTACTCAAAAAAATGCTGAAAATATAGAAAAAATTAATCTTGCTATGGCAGAGTTATCTACTCTTGTTGAGACTATTAATAGCACATATGTCACTAGAGTAGAGTTTAATGAGTTTATTAAGAGTCTTAATCGCTCAAAAGGTTCAAGTAAATCTACTGCAACATCATTTAAAAAGATGTCAAATGCAGAGATTGCCAAAAAAGCAAAAAGTAATTTTAATAAGAAATACTATACAAAGTCTATTGAATACTATAGTTACTTAATTGAGAAAAACTATAAACCTGCTAATGCTCACTATATGATAGGTGAGATGAAGTATAGAAGAAAAAATTATAGTGAAGCAGTAGCATACTTTAAAAAGAGTGCTTCACTCTATGCAGAAGCTGGTTATATGCCAACTCTAATGTTGCATACTGCGATTTCGATGGATAAAACAGGTGATAAGAAAAATGCAAAAGCTTTTTTCAAAGGTTTAGTTGTTAAATATCCAGAAAGTAAAGAAGCACAAGAAGCGAAAAAATATTTATAATTAAACTGCTGTAGATATTTCAGCAGTATTTATTATATTTATGATAAAATCCAAAAAAATAAAATAAGGTTTAATAAAATGGCAATAGAAGCAAATCAAATCGTATCACTTGAGTATGAAGTAAAAGATGGAGATACTGTTGTAGACAGTAATGTTGGTGGAGCACCATTAGTATTTATGTTTGGTAAAGGTCAGATTATTCCTGGTTTAGAGACTGGAATTACTAACATGGCTATTGGAGAGAAGGGTGATGTTCTAGTAAAACCTGAAGATGCTTATGGTGAGTATAATGCTGAAGCACAACAAGAAGTTCCAAAAGATCAGTTTGCTGGTATTGATTTAGAAGTTGGAATGACTCTTTATGGTCAAGGTGAAGATGGTGGCACTGTCCAAGTAATTGTTAAAGAGATAGGTGAAGAGAATATTATTATTGACTTTAACCACCCATTAGCAGGTAAAACTTTAATGTTTAGTGTAACTGTAAATAATGTTAGAGATGCATCGGCTGAAGAAGTTATGACAGGGATTCCTGCTGAAAATAAACAAGAAGATGATGGTCATTGTGGTACAGATGGCGGCAGCGGTTGTGGATGTCACTAATTTTATAACTGCTTCAAGTGCTTCTAAAGAAGCATTTAAAACAGCTACACTTTTGAAAACTCTTAGTGTCAATGCTCTTATTACAGGTGAGGTTGGTGTTGGAAAAAAAAGTATAGCTTCTTATATACTTCCAGATGCTCCAGTTTTGGATGCATCTAACTTTGATGAGCTTCTGACCACGTTGGAAAGCTCCAAAGAGATTATAATTTCAAACCTAGAAAAATCACCAAATATTCAAACAGTTGTAGATCTTATTAAGTCTAATAATATAAGAGTAATCGCTACAGCAAAAAGCTCTTTTGTAGATAGTAGTGTTGATGAACTCTTTAGTATTAAGTTTGATATTCCACCACTTTCACAGAGACTCGAAGATATTGATTTACTCATTGAAAAGTTTGTTAAAGAGGCCTCCATACTTTTTTCTAGTCAAGAGAGAGTTGATATGAAATCTTTCAAACCAGATTTAACACAAAATTCTAACTCTTTGAGACGTCAAGTGATGATCAATTATTTACTTCAAGATATAAAAGATGTAGAGTTAATGGGTATACTTGAGAACTATCTTTCAAGTAGATTAGGCTCTAACAGTGACTATAGAAACTTTTTATACCTTTATGAAGCACCTCTTATTAAAGCAGGTTTAAACAGATTTAAATCACAACTACAACTTTCAGATAAGCTAGGTTTAAATAGAAATACATTACGAAAAAAAATAGCTGATAATAAACAATATTTATAATAATTAGGAGAAAAAAATGAGTAAAATAGCAATGATATTCGCAGGACAAGGTTCTCAAGCAGTTGGGATGGGGCAAGATTTTTACAATAACAGTGAAGTAGCACGTGAAATGTTCGCTAAAGCTGGAGAGAGAATAGGAGTTGACTTTAAAGAGTTGATTTTTGAAGAGAATGAGAAACTGGGTCAAACTGCATTTACTCAGCCTGCAATTTTGTTAGTTCAAATGATTGCATATAGACTCTTTAAAGAGGCTTGTCCAGAGACTCAAGCAGAACTATTTTTAGGACACTCTTTAGGAGAGTTTTCAGCATTGTGTGCAGCTGGTGCGATTGACTACGTTGATGCAGTTGAATTAGTACATAAACGTGGTTCATTCATGCAAGAGGCATGTTCTAGTGTTAATGCAGGAATGATGGCTCTTGTTGGACTTGATGATGCAACTGTAGAAAAAGTTTGTTTAGAAGCTCAAGCTGAAGGTAAAAAAGTTTGGCCAGCAAACTATAACCAAGATGGACAGTTAGTTGTGGCTGGAATGAAAGCTGATTTAGAGTCATTAGAGCAGACTTTTAAAGATGCAGGTGCAAAACGAGCGATTCTACTTAATATGTCAGTGGCTTCTCATTGTGAAATATTAGCACCAGCACAGCAACCTTTAGCTGATTTGATGTCTAGTATGGTAAATGATACTTTTAGTGCTCCAGTAATCTCTAATGTGACTACAAAGGCATACAATACAAAAGATGAAGCAGTAACTCTACTTAAAGAGCAACTGGTAAAACCTGTAAAATATAAACAGTCGATAGTAGCAATTGCTGGAGATGTTGATATGGCTATTGAGTTTGGAAATGGTGTAACTCTAAAAGGACTAAACCGTAGAATTGTAAAAGAGCTTAAAACTTTAAATATCTCAGATATGGCATCATTAGAAAAAGTGGCTGGGGAAGTTTGCAACTAAAATGAGAGTAACTTTAGCTCAGACTGCTCCAAGATTAAATCGTTCTAATCTCAAGGAGATTGTTGATATTATCAATATTCATAAAAATGAGAGTGATTTGATAGTATTTCCAGAACTATCTTTAAATGGTTATTTACTCCAGGATAAGCTCTATGAAGATGCTTGGAATATAGAAGAGTTAACCACGTTGAGAGAACTCAGCAAAGAGATAGACATTGTAGTCGGGGCTGCTCTTAGAGATGGAGATTTTTTTAGAAATGCAGCGTTGTACTTTAGTGATGGAAAGCTTTTAAGTCAGCATAATAAAGTGCACTTACCTAATTATGGTATGTTTGAAGAGGCTCGTTACTTTGAAAATGGAGATATTTTTGAGAGTTTTATGCATAGAGATAAAAAAATCTCTATGCTCGTATGTGAAGATTTATGGCATGAGTCTGTTCATCATGATTTGATTGAAGAGAACCCTGATTTAATTATTGCTCTTGTTGCATCTCCTGCACGAGGTTTTAGTAATGAAGGGCTGGAGATACAAGAGCAGTGGTACAGTATTATAAAAACAGTAGCAAAAGAGTGCAGTGCTACACTCATTTTTGTAAATCGTGTTGGCTTTGAAGATGGTTTGGGTTTTTGGGGTGGAAGTTGTATAGTAGATGTAAATGCAGATATAACTCAGCAGTTAGTAAAGTATAAGACTCTTAGTAAAACATTTAAAATATAGGAATATAAAATATGAAAATAGCAATTATGGGTGCAATGCCTGAAGAGATAGCCCCAATTTTAGAAAAACTTGGTGAGTATAAAACTACAGAGTATGCAGATAACAAATATTATGAAGCAAGTCATAAAGGGATTGAGTTAGTCATAGCCTATTCAAAGATTGGTAAGGTTTTCTCAACTCTAACTGCAACCACATTGATTCAACATTTTGGATGTGATAGACTTCTTTTTAGTGGTGTAGCTGGGGCAATCTCATCATCTTTAAAAGTAGGTGACCTCATAGTAGCTACAAAACTTTCACAACATGACTTAGATATTACAGCATTTGGTCACCCTTTTGGTTTTGTTCCAGAGGGTGCAGTCTATGTTGAAGCAGATAAGCAGATGATAGCTATGAGTAAAGAAGTGGCACAGAGTATGGGTAAAGTTGTTCAAGAGGGGATTATTGCAACTGGAGACCAGTTTGTAGCCAATGAGAAACGAAAAAACTGGATAGGTGCAACTTTTAACGCAGATGCTTTAGAGATGGAGGGAGCTTCAGTTGCAGTAGTCTGTAGTGCACTTAATGTTCCTTTCTTTATTCTTCGTGCTATTAGTGATGCAGCAGATATGGATGCAAGTTTTTCGTTTGATGAATTTTTAGAAACAAGTGCAGTTGAATCAGCAGAGTTTGTAATGAAAATGGTTGACAAAATAATTGAATAAAAAAAAATCTATTATCCCCTCTAAAAAAATTATGTCAAAACTTGGCAAAACAAATGCTGAGTTTGAGCTCATAGAAGAGGGCGATAAAATTCTTGTTGGCTTAAGTGGCGGGAAAGATTCTTTAACTATGATTCATGCGATGAAAGAACAACAGCGTCGTGCACCTTTTGATTTTGAATTTGTAGCTGTTACGGTGAGTTATGGAATGGGTGAAAACTTTGATGCACTTTCTAAGCATTGTCAAGAGTATAATATTCCTCATATAGTTCACGAGACAAATACTTATGAGATTGCAAAAGACAAGATACGAAAAAACTCCTCTTTTTGTAGTTTCTTTTCACGTATGAGAAGAGGGTACCTCTATAGTGTGGCACAAGAGCAGGGCTGTAATAAAGTAGCCCTTGGTCATCATATGGATGATGCGGCGGAGAGTTTTTTTATGAATTTTATTTATAATGGTCAGATGCGTTCTCTTGCTCCAAAATATAGAGCAGAGAATGGGCTTATTGTCATTCGTCCATTGATTCAGATGCGTGAACGTCAACTCTCTGCATTTGTACTAGAAAATGGTATTGAAGCAATTGGGGATGAGGCTTGTCCTGCTATGAGGTTTGATGTAAAAATGCCCCATGCAAGAGCAGATATGAAAATAAAATTAGCACAGATGGAACAGGACTTTCCTCAGCTATTTACTTCGATGAATGCGGCTTTTAAAAATATATCTGTTGAGAGTTTTTTTGATAAAGAGAAATTCTCTCTTTAATAATTATTTTACAGTATTGAGTCCCTTCTCATCTTGAAGAATTTCAGCTTTTCTAGTCTGTAGTGTTTCATATTTTAGAGTTTCTAAAAACTCTAAAATATTTTCTTGGTATGAGATGACATCTTTGTCATGTGCAAGTTCTAGTATAGGTTTTAGTGATTCAATATCGATTTTTTTAGCAAATCTTGGAATAATTCGTAACTCTTTTTGTATTGTTGCGACTAAGGTATCTATATCTAAGCCATTATTATCTTTTACCTTTTGTACTAACTCTTTTGTTGATAACATGAGAAGATTTGCTCTCTCTTCATCATTTTTATAAATTTGCATACCCACATTTTTAACTATGATATAGTTATTAACACTTGCTTTTGTATCTGCTGCAATTACTAATGCAAAGACTTTTGCTCGAAATGCTAATGAACCATGATGATGAACAAAAAATTCACGAAAAGCACTGAAAAAATGGTGTTTAATTCTAAAGTTTAGTTTCATCTAAGTTCCTTCTATGCTATTATACAGAATTGATTTTAAAAAAATAGTATGATATAGAGTAAAATATTAAATAATTGCTATAATAGCACGAATAGATAAAGAAGGAATAATTTATGGGTAGAGCATTTGAGTATAGAAAAGCTTCAAAACTAAAAAGATGGGGAGCAATGTCAAAACTGTTTCCAAAACTAGGTAAGATTATTACAATGGCAGCAAAAGAGGGCAGTAGTGATCCTGATATGAACTCTAAACTGCGTACAGCGATTATAAATGCTAAAGCTGAGAATATGCCTAAGGATAACATTGAAGCTGCTATAAAGCGTGCTAGTGCGAAAGATACGGCAAGTATGCTAGAAGTTAATTATGAGTGTAAAGCACCTCATGGTGTACTGATTTTTGTAGAATCTATGACAGATAATAATACCCGTACTGTAGCCAATGTAAAAAATATAGTGACTAAACGTGGTGGAGAGCTCCTTACTAATGGTTCTTTAGAATTTATGTTTGATAGAAAAGCACTTATAGAATTTGCATTAACAGATGCGATGGATTTAGAAGAGTTAGAGTTAGAGCTTATTGATGCTGGTCTTGAAGAGATAGAAGCTGAAGATGGTGTAGTTATCGTTACTGGTGATTATACAAGTTTTGGAACTTTAACTAAAGCACTTGAAGAGATGGAGATAGAGATTACAAAAGCTCATCTTGAAAGAATGGCAAATGCACCTATATCTATAACAGATGAAGATCAAAAAGATATAGACCAAATTTTAGAAAAACTTGAAGATGATGAAGATGTTCAAAAGGTTTTTACTAACTTAGCATAAATGAGACAAGTTAACAAATTAACAACTTACACACATGAGGTAAAGCAATCTAAATTTATTGCCAATCTTATGCCTTTTTCTATGTATGAAAATAGACTTACTGAACTTAAAAAACAACATCCTAAAGCGAGACATTTTGTCGTTGCCTTTAGGTATCTTAATGAGTTTAACCAGATAGTTGAACACTCTAGTGATGATGGTGAACCAAAAGGAACTTCTGGTAAACCAACCCTTTTTGTCCTTCAAGGTAATAATCTTATAAATTCCGCTTTAATTATAATAAGATACTTTGGTGGTACAAAATTGGGTACTGGTGGATTAGTAAGAGCATATAGTGATGCAAGTAATCTAGTTATTACTAAGTGTGATTTAGTTGAGTACAAAGAAATAGTACAAGAGAATATATCTTTTAAGTACTCAGATATTAGAATGGTAGAGTATGAGTGTCAGGTTCACTCAATCGATATAATAGAGAAAATTTTTACTACTCAAACAGTATATACAATCCAAGGTAGTAAAGGTGATTTACAACTCTTTTTAGAAAAACTTCATAGAGTTGTAAATATTTATCCTCTACCTTGAGCTGCATTTCCCATATCCCACATTGGTAAGAATATACCAAGTGCCAGTAGTATAATCATTGATGCAATAATAAGGAGCATAATTGGCTCAATAGCTTCAGATAAACCATCAATAATTGCGTCAAAACGCATTTTAAAATATTCAGCAACTTTTTTAATCATAGTATCGAGAGTACCACTATCTTCACCTGCTCTAATCATTTGAATAATCATATTTTCAAAAAGGCCGGTATCATCAAGACCTTGATTTAAGGTTCCACCCTTTTCAACGGTAGCTCGAACAGAGAGAAGTTTCTGTTTGAGTGGAAGATTGTCAATCATGGAAATAGAAGTGTCTAGAGCCTCTGCAATAGGGATACCAGCACGAATTAACTCTGAAAAAACAAGTGTAAAACGGCTTAAAGTAGAAAATTTTATAATATTATTAATTAGATAAGTTTTAAGTAAAAATGCATGCCATTTAAATCGTATATGGGTGTAGTTATTTATAAAATATTTAAAAGTCATAAAGGCTAGAAAAAGTGCAGCTAAGACATATGGACCATAGTTATTAAATAGATGTTCTAGGATTAAAAGAATTCGAGTAGGTAGTGGTAATTCTGCATGTAACTCTTCAAATATAGCCTTAAACTCAGGTACAACATAAGAAATTAAAATTGTAAAGGCGATAGCCATCGCAATCATAACATTTCTAGGGTATGCCATCGCTTTTTTAAATTTTATAAAATTGGCACGAATCTCTTCTAGCATGTTAGCAAGAGAGTAAAGTGCATCATCGAGGTTACCAGTTTTTTCTCCAAGTTGAACCATAGCAATAGTTAAATTGCCCAGTTCAAACCTGAAAGTCTCCATAGATGCAGAGAGTGAGTGACCTGAGTTAATGTCATCAGCAAGTT